>Ga0160185_115074_pt1 | contig 11125 bp, 12 predicted proteins | sample met14sb_2_FD_108556 | JGI IMG/M metagenome (GOLD analysis project Ga0160185, IMG submission 108556) | Synthetic bacterial communities of pure cultures from sediment of Lake Washington, USA, under high oxygen condition - MT... | ecosystem: Engineered > Modeled > Simulated communities (microbial...... | reverse complement strand
CTGGAAGTTGAAGTGCCGATGGTTAAACTGATTTTTTTTAATGAACTGTTGCCGCATCATGCCTTGCACGGCGAAGCGGAATACTTGGTGATTGGCGGCGATTATCGGGTCAAAGTGCAGCGTTAAGGGGGGAGAAATATGTCGACAGAGCAACTATTGAACAGGGCGTTGGGAGCCTATTTGGGCTTTGCCTGCGGCGATGCGCTCGGGGCGACGGTCGAGTTTATGTCGCCGAAACAAATCCAGAGACGCTACGGCGTGCATCGGGATATTATCGGCGGCGGTTGGCTGGGGCTGGAAGCGGGCCAAATCACTGACGATACGCAAATGTCGCTTGCAGTAGGGCAAGCCATTATCGATCATCAGGGCTGGAGCATTCAGGCCGTCGCCGATAATTTTGTCGCATGGATGGAAAGCGACCCGCCGGATATAGGCAATACTTGTCGGCGCGGCATCATGCGCTATCGGGATAGTGGGGAACTATACGGTTTGCCTCGCGATGACGATGCGGGAAACGGCGCGTGCATGCGTAACCTGCCGGTAGTGCTGTCGACCTTGAACCGGCCGGACTATTTTAGTCTATGGAGTTTGCAACAAAGCCATATTACCCATAACCACCCGTTGTCTAACGCAGCCACCTTAACGCTGGGACGGATCGTCAATCAGCTGATTAACGGGCTGGATACGGACGCTTGCAGACAGGAGGCCGAACGCTTGATCGGTCAATACGGCGAATTCGCCTATAGCCCTTATTCGGGCAAAGCCTCGGCTTATGTCGTCGATACCGTGCAGACGGTTTTGCATTATTTTTTCAGCACGGACAGTTTTGAAGCCTGCCTGATTGCCACCGTTAACCAAGGCGGCGATGCCGATACCACAGGCGCGTTGGCCGGTATGCTGGCGGGCGCTAAATACGGCGTTGGACAGATTCCGGAGCGCTGGTTAAAGCAATTGGATCAGCAGGTGGCCGAGCAAATACGACAACAAACGACTGAACTTATCCGGCTGGCGGAGTCTTTGTAAAACGCATAAAGAAACGCGGTAAGGCGTAATTTGCAGGGGCTTGTATTACCGGGCATAAAAACCGCGACAAATCACAGCGCTTTGATAGAATTAGCTTAATTTCAATTGCCCTGATTCTTATCGTCAGCCCAACTACTGCGCTAAGCCATTATTCTGACATGCAAAAAGAACCAGCCGCCAAATATTACAATAGCCATCAAGCTGTGCTTGATCTTTTGCAAAAGCACAAGCTTATCGCAGACTTGGTGCATAAACAGGACATGCCGCATCATGGCCTGGTGGAAGCGCTGGTTCGCAAAGAGAACATGGCGCAATTGCAGCAGATACTTAATCATTTACCGCCTTCGGAAATCGCCCATATTCTGGAAGAATTGCCGCCGGAAGATCAATTGCTGATCTGGGAACATCTGGATGACGACCATAAGCAACCCATTTTGCTGGAAGCCCCGATTTCCGTGCTGCAAATTCTGGGGAAACAAGACTACAAGACTGAAAAATCCAGAGTCAAAGCGTTTAATTTGCACGAAGGCCGCCTGCACGAAATTTCGATTAATACGCCCCAGGATTTGCTTGAGGCCAAACCTATCTGGATAGATCTGGTTGCGCCGACGTTTGAGGATCGAATATGGGTCGGCGATATTTTCGGCATAGAGATTCCTGACCCGGATAAATTGAGCGACCTTGAATCAAGCGCCCGGTTTTATGTGGAAGAAAACGGTGAAATTCATTTGCATTCGGATTTCCTGCTGGACAAGGATGACGTGTCACGCAACGTCGCCGTCGCTTTTATCCTGTATCGGGATATTTTGTTCTCGATTCGTAAAGAAGAGCTGCCGATCTTCCGACTTCAGCGTTTACGCGCGCTTAGCCAGCCCAATTATGTTTCCGACTCAAGGGACATGTTGCTGGATCTTTACGCCGCCAATGCCGAGTATTCGGCTGACGCACTGGAGGAGGTTTATCTTGCTTTGGAAGTGGTCGGCAATCAGGTGCTTAGTAAGCAAATTAGCGATGAGGACGCCGCTAAGATATTGATTAATATTGCCAATGAAGAGGATCTGAATGGCCGGATTCGCAGGAACGTGATGGATACGCGTCGCGCGGTTTCGTTTCTGATGCGCAGCAAGATTCTTGCAAAAAACCAACTGGAGGATTCCCAACAGATCCTGCGCGATATTGAATCGCTGGACGGCCACACGGCATTTCTTTTCGACAAGATCAACTTTCTGATGGATGCTTCCGTGGGTTTCATCAATATCAACCAGAATAAGGTCGTCAAGCGACTGACCGTCGTTAGCGTTGTGTTTATGCCGCTCAATGTATTGGCCGGTATTGGCGGTATGTCCGAATTCTCAATGATGACGCAAGGAATTGCCTGGCCCGTCTCTTACAGTATTTTTACCATTGGATTGGTGGTTGTCGGCTGGCTTACTTTTGCCATTTTACGGTTTCTTGAAAAGCGCGAGCACGGCAAATCAGGCAAACGCTAATGCGGCAAAAGGAGAAAGGGTGAGGCTTTGCTCTAACGGAAATCGGGAATCATCAATTCGCTGAGTTTCGGCCTCGGGTATAATGACGGGCTGGAATAACATCAATCTAAGAGGAACACAATGCCGGTCGATATTTTACTTACAGTGGTTGCAACATCCGTTATTCAGTCTATTTTTGGGGTAGGCGTGTTGTTATTTGGCACGCCCCTATTGCTTTTGCTCGGTTATGATTTTGTCGATGCACTGGGTGTGTTGTTGCCGGTTTCCATTGCCATAAGCGCTTTACAATTTCTAAGGCATTACGAAGACGTTGATACCGGGTTTTATAAAAATGTGCTGATTTACAGCATTCCATTGGTGGTGCTGTTTTTAGTGGTGGTCACTACGGTCAAAATCAATATCAGCCTGGTCATTGGCCCGTTACTGATTTTTGTCGCGTTAAAAAACTTTTCAACGGTTATTGATAGGGCACTGCAATCCGTCGTCAAGTATGAAAGAATTTACCTGATGGCAATGGGGCTGGTTCATGGTATCAGCAACTTGGGCGGCTCAATGTTGACCGTGATAATTTACAGCAAGCACTATCCCAAAAACAAAACGCGGGTGACCGCTGCAGCCAGCTATGCGACGGTTGCCTTATGTCAGTTGGCAACGTTGTTGTTTATCGGCAGTGAGTTTACGGTGTCATTTGCAGACAAGATAAGCTTTATCCAGATTGCCGTGGTGATGTTTTTATTGACTGAAGAAATACTTTATAGCGGGATCGATAATGAAAAATACAGCAAGATTTTTGCAATGTTTTTGTTTGCGTCCGGCATCCTGTTAATAGCGAAATCCTTATAAAACTGGAGAGAAAAATGAAAGAGTTAATTAAAAGGCTGTTGAATTATTTCCTGATCGGTATTCTTGCGGTGATTCCCATTGTGGTTATTTTGCAAATCATGATTTTTGTAAAAGACCGGGTTTCCGATTTGTTTCAAATGGTTTACGGCTATGCGGATAATTATCTCTATACGATTCTGGTTTTCGCGGTCAGCTTTTTTATTCTGGTCTACATCGGTCGAAAATTAGTCCAGGAAGGCCGTTCCTGGGTTATTGGCGCGTTTGATCATGTTATTGAGCGAATCCCATTGATCAATACGCTTTACCGGGTGCTTAAAAAAGTGATCAATATGTTTTCATCCCATGACCGGACTATCGCTAAGGAAGTGGTTTATGTCGAGTATCCAAAAGATAATATGTGGATGACCGCTTATGTTACTAACCGGCACGAAGATAAATACGTATTGTTTATCCCTACATCGCCTAACCCGACTTCCGGTTATACGGTGATTGTCGATAAATCGAAAATAATTAAATCAGCCATGAATATCGAAGAGGCCAGCAGTTTTATCATCAGCGTTGGCGTTGATTACGGTAAGGTTTCGGAAATGAGTCAATTGCCCTGAATTTGAACCGCAGAATGGAAATATAGATGAAATTATTAATTAGAGTGGCGGCGATCCTGGTGCTGGTTTCAATCTCCGGCTGCGATAAAGACGATAAACAGGTTAAAGCCGCCGATACAGGGCTGTTAAAAACGCAGCTGGAAACTTTGGAGCAAGCCAAGCAGGTTGAGCAACAGGTTCAGGATGCTGCGGAGCAACGGCGTCAAAAGATAGAGGCGGGAACGCAATAACCTGCGGGCGTTGTTTCGGTTCGTCCCGCTGTGTTATGCGATGCGGCGGATGTAAAAAAAAGCCTCTGCAGAAAGTCGCCGCAAGCATTTGCGATTGATTTTATTGACTTTAAGCCCCTTGTTTGTTATGAATGATCCTGCCTTTATCGGCAAAAAAATAATAATAAACAATTACATAAGAGGGGGATGGGTATGAAATCTGATAACAGCACCAAAACAGGCAAGCTGGCTAAATTAACTCAGCTGGAAGCGGAGGTGGCTAAGCTTTCCGAGCAGCTGAAAACAAATAAGAAAACTATTGTTCTGCTGAAAAAATCTTTAACGGAGCGCGATTTAAAGATTCATGAATTAGAATCGAAATTGATATACGCTCAACAATCGTTGTTGAAAAAAGCGGTATTTACAATTCATCAATGCAGGGATCAAATCAAAAACGGAATTGACGAAAAAATAATCAACCCTGCTTTAGCGCAAATTCAGCAGCAGATTGAGGTCATTCAGGACATTGTCTGTGAAGCCAAGGACCTCATCAGCAAGAAAAAAAATGCTGATTCACGAAAATATTCAAACGACTTCAAATAGAGTCCATCAATGCCCCGATCAAGCGATAAGGTATTTTGAAAAATGGCTTGTCGAGCCGGGCAGGTTAGCGATCAATGAAGTGGTTGGATTGATTGACAACAATGTAAAAAACGGTCAGGATCTGGTCGAGCAAAAAATCATCTATCCAGGCAAACTGTGCTACGACAAGGTTGTTGAAGTTGCGCAGGCGCTACCGACGCAGAGTCGGGTGATTTTTCAAGTGTGGTTGGCGGATCCCGCTATGCGAAAAATAGAAGCGTTGCCCGTTATTCGAAAGGAGCTTGGCGCCAATGCAGACGCATTAATGAAGCGATTGATTGACCAGCTAAAATCAGGAGCGGAACAGGGTTTTGAGCATGCAGTCGATGCCGTAAAAAAATCATCCTTTTGGGATGGAAAGCGGAAGATGGAAGCGGCTTAAGATTCAGGTATTTAAAAACGACGAGGCGACCGGGGTGGGTCGCCTGTCTCTATTGCAAGCTTATTTAACCAAACTCAATAAAACTCCCGCCGCTACCGCAGATCCAATCACCCCGGCAACATTAGGCCCCATGGCATGCATCAGCAGGAAGTTATGCGGGTTGCTCTCCAATCCGAGTTTGTTGACTACCCGTGCCGCCATCGGTACTGCGGAAACACCGGCTGCGCCGATCAGGGGATTGATCGGGGTACTGCTGAATTTATTCATGATTTTCGCCATGATCACGCCGGCCGCTGTGCCGATGCTGAAGGCAATCGCCCCCAAAGCCAGGATACCCAGCGTTTTGACCTGCAAAAAGGCTTCGGCGCTGAGCTTTGAACCTACCGCCAAGCCCAGGAAAATAGTGACGATGTTGATCAGTTCGTTTTGTGCGGTTTGACTCAAGCGTTCGACCACGCCGCAAGCGTTCATCAGATTACCCAATGCGAACATGCCGATTAAGGGCGCGGCTGACGGTAACAACAAGGTGCAAATAACCAGCAGCATTAACGGGAAGACGATTTTTTCGGTCTTGCCCACTACGCGCAGCTGTTGCATTTCGATCTTGCGCTCATCTTCGGTGGTTAAAGCGCGCATGATCGGCGGCTGTATCAGCGGTACCAGAGCCATGTAGGAGTAAGCCGCGACCGCGATGGCGCCCAACAAGTCGGGCGACAGTTTTGAGGCCACGTAAATAGCGGTCGGGCCGTCGGCACCGCCGATAATGCCGATTGCGGCGGCATCTTTTAAAGTAAACTCCAGTCCCGGTATGGCATTGAGCGCCAGCGCTCCCAACAGTGAGGCAAAAATACCGAACTGCGCCGCAGCGCCCAGCAGCAATGTTTTAGGGTTAGCCAACATCGGGCCGAAATCGGTCATTGCGCCTACGCCCATAAATATCAGCAACGGAAACAGGCCGGTTTTAATGCCGTAATACAGGTAGTACAAAATACCGCCTTCCTCGGCGATACCGGCAACCGGGATATTGCTGAGGATGGCGCCAAAGCCTATCGGCAATAACAGCAAGGGTTCGAAGCCTTTTTTGATAGCCAGGAACAGCAGCAAAAAGCCGACCAGCATCATAAAGGCCTGACCACCGGTAAAGTTGTAAATACCGGTGCTGTGCCAGAGTGAAATGAGATTTTCCATGGGATGACCCTTCTATTTTAAATTTTTTAAACCACTTAGCGCACAAAGAACACGAAAAAAGCGATGAGCTAGTCCGATGCTGAATGAATAAAGCAGGGTACGTTCAAGAAGATTTTTTCGATGGTTTATCGCTTTTTATCTCGATTATAAAAAAATCAACACATCGCCACCGGCAACGGCGCTTCCTTCTTTGATATTGATAGTACTGACAATACCGGCCGTTTTGGAACGTACTTCAGTCTCCATTTTCATGGCTTCCATGATGACTACGACATCGCCTTCGGCAACGATGCTGCCTACATCGACAAGAACTTTCAAGATATTACCGGCCATCGGCGATTCAACCACGGCACCGCTGCTGGCTATCAGTGCGGCATGAGTTATGCTGGCGGCGGGCTGAATCGTCAAGGCGGCGTTGTTGGCGCCGACGATGACGCTGAAATTTCTGCCATCGACGTTGACGGTATAGGTTTCCGTTTGCGGCTGGGCGGTTGCGCTGTCGACAGTGACTGATTTTGCCTGAGCTGCGTTGTTGGCGGCAAAGGCTTGCGCATCGGGGGCGGCTTCAAAGGCGGCCGGGTTGCCCCGGTTAGCCAGAAACTTCCAGCCGACTTGCGCAAACAAACCGTTGATCAACGCATCTTCTTCGATGTTGGCGCCGAGAGTCACGCCTTCGGCTTGGGCTTTTTCCCGTACTTCGGCAATCAGCTTGTCCATTTCCGGCGCGATCAGATCGGCGGGGCGACAGGTAATCGCTTGTGAGCCGTTCAGCACTTTGTCTTGCAGGGCTTTGTTGACCGGCGCGGGCGTTGCGCCGTATTCGCCTTTTAAAACACCGGCGGTTTCTTTAGTGATATTTTTGTAGCGCTCGCCGGTCATCACGTTGATCACGGCTTGGGTGCCGACGATTTGCGAGGTCGGCGTGACCAGCGGAATAAACCCCAAGTCTTCGCGGACACGGGGGATTTCCAACATGACTTCATCGAACTTGTCGGCGGCACCTTGTTCTTTCAGCTGGCTTTCCATATTGGTCAGCATGCCGCCCGGCACTTGGGAAATCAGGATGCGGCTATCGACGCCTTTTAAGCTGCCTTCGTATTGCGCATATTTTTTGCGTATGTCCCTGAAATAGGTGGCGATGTGTTCCAGCTCAACCAGATCCAGTTTGGTATCGCGCTCAGTGCCTTCCAGGCTGGCGACGATGGTTTCGGTGGGACTGTGTCCGTAAGTCATGCTCAGCGATGAAATGGCGGTATCGACATTGTCCACGCCGGCTTCGGCGGCTTTGATTAGCGTGCCGACGCTCAAACCGGTGGTCGCATGGCAATGCAGATGAATCGGAATTTTGGTGCTTTTTTTCAGGCGTTTGACCAGTTCAAAGGCATCGTAAGGCTTGAGCAATCCGGCCATGTCTTTGATGCAAATGGAATGCGCGCCCATATCTTCAATCTGTTTGCCGAGATCCACCCATAAATCCATGGTGTGTACAGGGCTGGTGGTGTAGGAGATGGTGCCTTGCGCATGAGCATCGGTGCGGAGTACGGCTTTGATGGCGTGCTCGATGTTGCGCATGTCGTTCATCGCATCAAAGACACGGAACACATCGATACCGTTGATCACGCAACGCTCGACAAACTTATCCACTACGTCATCGGCATAATGACGGTAGCCCAGAATATTCTGGCCGCGAAACAGCATTTGCTGGGGCGTGTTAGGCATGGCTGCTTTCAACAGGCGCAGTCTTTCCCAGGGATCTTCGCCCAGATAGCGTATACAGGCATCAAAGGTCGCGCCGCCCCAGGACTCAATAGACCAATAACCGATCTTGTCGAGCTTTTCGCAAATCGGCAGCATGTCTTCGATGCGCAACCGGGTTGCCAAAATGGATTGATGAGCATCACGCAGAACGACTTCGGTGATACCTAAGGGCTGCTTTTTAACGGTGGCCATGCTTGTTGTTTCTCCTGAAACCTTTGTAAATTTTTAGTCATTGACCCAGCGGTCATTAATTGGGTGTCGTTAGTTATGCTTCTTGCGGTACTGGTGTACGGCGGCAGTTATTGCGGCAACAACGCTTTTATCAATGTCGGCGGTAATGCCGGGAACCGGTTTTGATACCGGTATGTCCGGGAAATAGCGTTGCACCAGTGCAGACATGATGTTTATAGCGATTACCAGCATGATCAAGAACAGGAATACGATGCCCATCCCGGTAAACATTAATTCGATCCCGCTAGTCATTTGTTCTGTCATAGTTGATCACTTATTAAATTTCTTAACTATTGCATTGTATCATAGGCAAAAATCATAACTAATCGATGTTTTTTTTCATATCGATTTCGACGTGCAGTCTTTTGGCTATGCGGCTTTGAACGCGTACAATACCAACCATTATAAACGGTTGTTATGGAGTGAAAATATGACAGACAAAGATGAACAATGGCAACAGAAATTAACCCCCGAGCAATTTAACATTTGCCGTTTGAAAGCCACCGAACCGCCTTTTACCGGTAAATACGCCGATTGTAAAAAGGACGGCATTTATCATTGCATTTGCTGCAGCAATCCGTTGTTCGATTCGGCGACCAAATACGATTCAGGCTCCGGCTGGCCGAGTTTTTGGGATGTGTTGTCTGAACAGAGCGTGGCGGAGCATGCTGACGTCAGTCACGGCATGCGCAGGGTTGAAGTGACCTGCAAGTCCTGCGATGCGCATTTAGGCCATGTTTTCGAGGACGGCCCGCAACCGACAGGACTGCGCTATTGCATTAATTCAGCGGCATTAGACTTGAAAGAAAGATCATGAGTGGTAAGGAGCTGGTCCAAAACTTACTGGATTTTATCGATGCCAGTCCCAGTCCCTGGCATGTCGTAAAAACCATTGAAGCTCAGCTTGCGACTCAAACACCGCCGTGGCAACGTCTCGACGAAACCGCCAAGTGGGCATTGCAACCGGGCGGGCGTTATTACGTGGTGCGCGACGATTCGTCTATCGTCCTGTTTGTACAGGGACAAAAGCCGCCGGCTGAAACCGGGTTTAAAATTATCGGCGCGCATACCGATTCTCCCGGCTTGAGAATCAAGCCGAATGCGGCCAGCGGCGCGGACGGCTTGGTAAGGCTGGGTGTCGAGGTTTACGGAGGCCCGATACTGGCGACTTTTACCGATAGGGATTTGAGCCTTGCAGGAAGAATCGCTTATAAAAACGATCAGGACCAGATTGCCCGCATGCCGGTCAAATTCGATCAGCCGCTGCTGCGTTTGCCTAATCTGGCAATCCACATGAACAGGGCGGTTAACGAAGAAGGCTTGAAACTGCAAAAGCAGACTGAATTGCCGTTGATCCTCGCGACATCGACCGAAGAGCAATTGCCGCCAGCTTATTTTTCAGCGTTGCTGCAACAGCAATCAGGTATAGCCGCCGAGCGTATTTTGTCCTGGGACTTGGCCGTGTACGACACCCAGAAAGGTGCTTTTTGGGGAGCGGAAAGCGAGTTTTATGCGGACAGCCAACTGGATAATCTGGCTTCGTGTCATGCCGCATTGCAGGCGCTGCTTAATGCCGACGGCATCGATGCCACGCGAGTGTGCGCGTTGTTCGACCATGAAGAAATCGGCAGCCAAAGCAACAAAGGCGCTGACGGCAGTTTTCTGCCCGACGTGCTTGGACGCATCGCTTTGGCGACCGCCACCGACAGCGAGGATTATGCCAGGGCGCTGGCGAAAAGCTTCATGATCAGCGCGGACATGGCGCATGCCTATCAGCCTAATTTCCCTAATGCTTACGATCCCGGCCATAAAGTCATCGTCAACAAAGGTCCGGTGATCAAAGTCAACGCCAATCACAACTACAGCTCGGAAAGCGTCTCGGCGGCGATGTTTGTAGACTGGTGCGAACAGGCCGGAGTGCCGTACCAGACCTATTCGCATCGCTGCGATCTGCCCTGCGGCAGCACCATCGGACCGATTACCTCCGCAAAACTGGGCATCCGCTCAATCGATGTCGGCAATCCGATGTGGGCGATGCACAGCCTCAGGGAAAGCGCCGGGGTGCTGGATCACGATTACATGATCAGGGTAATGAAACGGTTTTTTGCCGAGTAAAGCTGCGCCCTACTATAAATTTAAGCCTCTTCCTCTATCCGGCCGATGACTGTTAACCTAGCCCCTTTTGACGGCGAACTTTATTTAATCAAGCAATTTTACAGCTTGCCGGAGTCCGACCGGCTGTTTGCGCAGTTGCAAGCCGAGCTGGCTTGGCAGGAAGAGGCCATTTTCATCTACGGTCGCTGGGTTAAGGTGCCCCGGCTGATGTGCTGGTACGGCGATAATGACGCCTGGTATCGCTATTCGGGCGTTAATCATCAGCCGCTGCCGTGGACTCCGGTGTTACAGGCCATCAGGGAGAAAGTGGAGCGGCAATGCCAATGCACCTTTAACAGCGTATTAGCCAATTTGTACCGTGACGGTAACGACTCGATGGGCTGCCACGCCGATGATGAAAAAGAACTGGGGCCGAAGCCGGTGATTGCGTCATTGAGCCTGGGCGACGAGCGTTTATTCAGGCTGCATCATAAAGAAACCAAAGAAAAACTGGATATTGTTTTAGGTCACGGCGATTTGCTGGTGATGGCCGGAACCTTGCAACACCACTGGATGCATTCGGTGCCGAAAACGAAGAAATTGAAAACGCCGCGGATTAATTTAACGTTTCGGACAATTAGGGCGGCCTCGGCTCATGCG
>Ga0160185_104613_pt1 | contig 11228 bp, 10 predicted proteins | sample met14sb_2_FD_108556 | JGI IMG/M metagenome (GOLD analysis project Ga0160185, IMG submission 108556) | Synthetic bacterial communities of pure cultures from sediment of Lake Washington, USA, under high oxygen condition - MT... | ecosystem: Engineered > Modeled > Simulated communities (microbial...... | reverse complement strand
GTAAATTCCATGGCGACTTGCCGCTTCGAAAAATCATTGATCGTCTTGCTGCTGATACTATTTACAGTCGGCTTAAGCTATACGGATGCACTGTGGCGCTTTGATCGGTGGATTTATGATGCCCAACTAAAGCTGCTGGCTACACCGGCTTCAAAAGATATTGTCATTATCGAAGTCGATCAAAAAAGCCTGCAAAAACTGGGGCGCTGGCCTTGGTCAAGAGATATTCACGCTCGCCTACTGGAGACGCTAGCACCGGCAAAACCCAAGGCAATTGGGCTGGATTTTATTTTTTCCGAAGCGGATCGGCAACATCCTGAGTTGGACGCGCACTTAAGCCGTGCTCTAGCCAATTATGGACAGGTCGTACTGCCGGTAATTATCGAACAAAACGATAACAAGATGGTGGAAACGCTGCCCTTGCCGGACTATGCCAAACATGCAGTCCTGGGGCACGCCAATGTCGATTTGGACAAAGACGGCATCAGTAGAAGCATTTTATTGCGATTGTCCTTGGGCGACTCGCAGTGGTCGGCGATGCCACTGGCTATTTATGCGTTGAGCCATCCGGAGATACTTGCCGATTTACCGGGCTTACGGATCGAAACAACGCCAGAAAGCATTCATGGCGATTACCGGGTGTGGTTGCCGTTCTTTGCGCCGGATAGTGATTTCATTAGGGTTTCTTATTTGGACGTATTGTCGGGTAATGTGTCCGGACAATTATTCACCGATAAATACGTATTGGTCGGGCTCACCGCCAGCGGTATAGAACGTGACCTGCCGGCACCTCTGGCTATCGGTAGTCGGCCCATGAGCGGTGTGGATTTCGTCGCAGCCGGCTTGGATGGCCTGATTAAGCAAACGCTTTGGCAACCGCTACCGGGCCATTGGCAATTTCTGTTAAGCCTGGCCATAGCCGGGATCGCCATCAAGATCAGCACCTGTTTTTCACTGCGCTGGCTGGCGCTGGCGGTTTCTATGCTGTCCATGGCAATTTTACTGTTTTGCTTAGTCTTACTGCATACCAGCCACTATTGGTTTGCACCGTCCGTGGCATTACTGGTGTTAATAATCAGCTATCCACTGCGCAGCTGGCGGCATTTTGAGAAACTGATCCAATCCTTATTCGCAGAACGAAAGCGCGCCTATATCACCTTAAACGCTATCGTCGATGGGGTAATCACCACCGATAACAAAGGCTCGATTGAATACATGAATGCCGCCGCTCTGGACATCATCGGCAGCAAACGTCCCAAGACTAGCAGTCAAAATATCGACGACATTTTTAATTTGGAAATAGACGGCAAACCGCATCGAATCGCAGAATTGATACAACAAAGCGTCATCAATCAAGGACCGTTGAAAATCAGCAATACCCGCTTATCCATTTCCGACCATTATGCGATGAACGCGAATCTGACCATCGCCCCTTTGATAGGCAGTCGGGGCGCACTGATGGGCACGGTGTTGACCATCAACGATATTGGCGAGCGGATGCTCATGGCGAAAATGCTGCTGAAAAAAGCCGAAGAACAAACGGTAATGCGGGAATTGATTAACCGGACCGAACAAGTCAGCTTGGCCAAAAGCCAATTTCTGTCGCAAATGAGCCACGAATTACGTACCCCGCTAAATGCCATTATCGGTTTTGCGCAGCTGATGCAAATGGACGACCAGGAACATCCTTTGGCTGAAACTCACCTGGACTCGGTGAATGAAATACTCAAGGCCGGCCTGCACTTGCTCGGGCTGATTAACGAGCTTTTGGATCTGGCTAAAATCGAGTCCGGCAAAATCAGCGTGAATATCGGCAGCATCAATTTGGCGGAGCTGATCAAGGATTGCCAAACCCTGATCACACCCTTGGCGCAAAATAAAGGTCTGGCGTTGCTTGTCGATAATTGCTTACCCGAGAACATTGAGTTGCAAGCAGACCCGAAACGCGCCAAACAAATTTTATTGAATTTTTTGTCCAACGCCGTGAAATACAATCGCCCCCACGGTTCCATCAACTTGAGCAGCAGACGGGTGGACGATAACCGGGTGAGAATTTCTATCACCGATACCGGCAACGGTCTGGCGGAGCAACAACAACAATTGTTATTCCAATCGTTTCAGCGCCTGGGTGCGGATAATACCGAAATAGAAGGCACCGGTATTGGATTGGCTATTACCAAACAACTGGCGGAATTGATGAACGGTACCGTCGGGGTTAGCAGCACGCCGGGTGTGGGCAGCACGTTCTGGGTGGAATTGCTGACCCGTTAAGCCGCTTAGACTTTTATCTAATGCAGGTAACCCTTCTATGAGCGCTGGTTTCCGATAGTGAGCGCGCGCCAGAAAGCCAGACCACGAACCGAATCCCACATAGCCACCAGGCTCCCGCCTTCGCCGGTGAGACAATATATAAAAGCGGCGTACGAATAGCCCTAAAACAAATAAGCTCTTGAATCTGACAACAATTAAATGCTGTCTATACTTACACGCTGAATTTCGATACCGCCCGCGCGGCTATTGATGTCCCAAAACACCGTTTGTAGAGGCCATTATGAAACGTCTTTTCGCCTGTTGTAGCCTGGGGTTAGCCCTTTGCATGCCGAATGCGGCATCGGCCGATGAAACAGTCATCGGCTACATCAAAACCATCAACGATCAAACGACTATTGACGAGAGTAGCGGCCCAATCAAAGCCAGCCTTGGTTCGCCGATTCATGTCGGCAACGTTATCAAAACCGACCAAAACGGCGCAGCCGGGGTAACGCTGAAAGACAATACCATTTTGTCGATCGGCCCGAATACCGAATTCAAAATAGAAGCATATCAATTCGAACCACAACAGGACAAATTGCAATTAAACGCCAGCTTATTAAAAGGCACCCTGCACTATATTTCCGGCGTCATCGCCAAACTCAAACCGGAAGCGGTAACGGTAAAAACCCCCACCGGCGTGATTGCGGTAAGAGGCACACGTGTTTTAGTCAAAGTTGAAGATTAAACTGAGTATTTGCCATGACGACAATTTCCATACCCAAAACCTTAACATTCGCAGTCGCGCTGGCTTTAAGCGGTTGCGCCAAATCTTATTTGGTCTTACTGGAAGATCACGACGGCTCAACCGGAAAAGTGATTTTCAGCGGTGCCGGCAGCGAAACCGTGGTTGAACAAGCCGGTTTTGGTGCGGCTCTGGATAACTCTAAAACCGTATTCAAAGTAGAACAAGAGAAGATCAATAAGGACTTTGGTCGAGCCTTAGCTTCCGAGCCGGTATTACCGGAAACATTTTTATTGTATTTTGAAACCGGCGGCACCAAGCTGACCGCGGATTCTGCGGCCTTGATTCCGAAGATCATCGAAGCCGCCAGCAAACATCCGGCCGCCGATATTTCAGTGATAGGCCACACCGACACCGTGGGCGATGCCGGCAAAAACGAAAAGCTGGCTAATGAGCGCGCCGTTCAGGTCAGCAAGTTATTCGATGCCGGCAAAATGGATGTCAAAGAGGTCGCCGTGACATCGCACGGCGAAAAGAATTTGTTGATCAAGACCGGCGATGAAACGTCCGAACCGCGAAACCGTCGGGTAGAAGTGACGATCCGATAACTTTCTAACCCATCAAACCGCCAACTCGAAAGCTGGCGGTTTTTTGTATTTGCTTATTCGCTGGCCAGCACTTTTGCCAACTGCGCGGCAGGCACATAGCCGGGCAGGATATTACCTTTTTGCGTGACTATCATCGGTGTGCCATTCATACCGAACGCTTCACCCAAGGCCATATGTTCATCCACTGGATTTTCACAGGTTTTCGCGTCCAGATGTTCACCCTTCTTCGCGGTGGTTAATGCTTTGTTTTTGTCGGCGGCACACCAGACTGACACTGCTTTTTTATAGGAATCCGACCCTTTGCCGGCTCTAGGGAAGAACATGTAGCGTATCGTAATGCCCTGCGCCATGTATTGATCGATTTCAGAGTGCAACTTACGGCAATAACCGCAATCGATGTCGGTAAAGATAGACACGACATGTTTGCTGTTTTCCGGTTTGAAAATAATCATTTTTTGTTCGCCGACTTTATCCAGCGAGGCTTTACGCACCTCAGCCAGCTTAGATTCGGTGATATTTTTCTTTGCTTCGGCGTCAAATAATTGCCCTTGCAGTAAATATTTACCGTCTTCGGATGAATAAAAGATATTGCCGCCCATAGACACTTCGTACAGACCTTTGACTTCCGATGGTTTCACCGAGTCAACCTGCCCGCCCGGCATAAAGTTACTCAAGGCTTTTTTTATCGCGGCTTCGTCGGCAAATAATGCTGGACTAGTCAAAGCCAGTAGCGTCAGAGCCAGCGTGTATGTGATTTTTTTCATGTAATTACCAGGGAAGATTAGAAATGAATGTGGTTGACCACAACGCGACTGCTTTGTTCAGCGTTATTGAAATAATCTGCCTATATCCAGAAACATCGCCAGACCCATCAGCAGCATCAACAGCAACATGCCGGCCTGTTGAAAATACAGTTGTATTCTTTCCGGAATCGGGCTGCCTTTTACGGCCTCAACGGCGAAAAACAGCAAATGACCACCATCCAACACCGGGACAGGCAGCAAATTCAACACACCGAGACTGACGCTAACCAAGCCTAGAAACTTCAGAAACGCCGTAAATCCCATTTCAGCCGATTGACCGGCATATTGGGCGATACTGATGGGACCGCTCAAATTCTCGACGGAAGCCGAACCTACCACCATTTTTCCCATCATTTTTAATGTGGTCACCGCGTAAAACCAAACTCGCTTTCCGGCGACCGGAACCGCATCCCAGGGAGACAAAGCATGTGTCACCATCATGGAGTCCAGCAAGTCTTTCGGCGTATCCACACCGGCGCCGATTTTGCCGACAGCCTTGCCCTCACCCTGCTGTTCGCTACGCGGCGTTATGCTTAAGGATAATGGCGCGCCGCTACGCTCCAGCAATAACTTAATTTCAACATCCGGCCGGGCCTGCACATAATCTACCCATTGTTGCCAGTCGGTAATGGCGGTGCCGTCTGCGCTGATAATTAAATCACCGCTTTGTAAACCGGCTTGTTTGGCAACCCCATCCTCAAGCACCTTACCGATAACCGGTTTAATAGTGGGCACCCAAGGTTTCAGACCCAATCGCTTATGTAGCATTTCCGGGGTTTGTACGTCTTGTTCGGTCAAGTGAATCAAGCGTACTTGTTGACTATCGTCTATCGCTTTAGTCACTACGCTTATTTCGGTTTTACCGTCAATCGCCGAGGTCAACAAGGTGTCCAGAGCTTCTATCCAGGTAGGCGTGGCAGTCTCATCAACGCTGATTATTTCGTCCCCTGCCGCAAAACCGGCCTGCTCGGCCAGAGATCCGGCCTCCACTCCACCGATAACCGGTCTAACGCCCGCTTCACCGATGACCAACACCAACCAAAATAAAACCACGGCCAGCAGTAAATTGGCAATCGGTCCGGCTGCGACGACGGCGGTTCGGGCTAATAACGGCTGCCGATTGAAGGCGAAAGGTAAATCTTCCGCCTTTACGGCTTCTTCGCGTTCGTCGACCATTTTCACATAGCCGCCCAACGGGATGGCAGCGACGACGAATTGAGTATCGGCCGAGCTTTTTTGCCAGCTGATTAACGGCTTGCCGAAACCGATGGAAAAACGGATAACTTTGATGCCAACCTTGCGTGCCGCCCAAAAATGGCCGTACTCATGAAACGCCACCAGTACCGCGATGGCGACGGTGAAATAAAACAAAGTGTGCAAAGTATCCATCAAATCTATTGTTTGAGTTCGGCGATCACTTTATTCGCAACGTCTCTGGCCTGCTGGTCGGCTGCCAAGACGTGTTCGAGCGTATCGGCGCAATCGGCAGTAAATTGGGCCATGCTTCGCTCTATGATGCGCGCAATATCGGTAAAGCGTACCTGCTCGTTCAAAAAGGCTTCCACGGCAATCTCATTCGCGGCGTTCAAAACGGTCGGCATAATGCCGCCAGCTTTGATAGCTTCGTAGGCCAGCCGCAAACACGGGAAACGTTGCAAATCAGGTTGTTCGAAATCCATATGCTTGACTTCGAAAATATTCAGCGGCACCACGCCGGAGTCAAAGCGCTCCGGCCAAGCCATGGCGTGCGCGATAGGTGTGCGCATGTCGGGGTTGCCCATTTGCGCTAACACAGAGCCGTCGACATAATCCACCATGGAGTGAATGATACTTTGCGGATGAATCACTACTTGAATCGCATCCGGGTCCATATTGAACAACAGACAGGCCTCGATCAACTCCAAGCCTTTGTTCATCATCGTCGCGGAATCCACCGAAATTTTTCGGCCCATATCCCATTTCGGATGCGCGACCGCTTGTTCGGGGGTCACAGTATCCAAATCGGCAATTGGCGTTTGCCGAAACGGACCGCCGGATGCGGTCAACAAAATACGTCTGGCCTGTTTGGCAGTATGCCCGGTCGTATAGCCAGCAGGCATGCACTGAAATATTGCGTTGTGTTCGCTATCAATCGGTAACAAGGTCGCGCCGTTTTCGGCGACGGCTTGCATAAAGATTTGCCCGGACATGACCAAGGCTTCCTTGTTAGCCAACAATACCGTTTTGCCAGCTTTTGCTGCGGCCAAAGTTGGCAACAAACCTGCTGCGCCGACGATAGCGGCCATCACTGCGTCAACATTGTCCAAGGTTGCTACTTGCGTCAAGGCGTCCGCGCCGGCTAACACCTTAATATCGGCAAGAGGCGAACCGGCGATTTTGTCCTCGAATGCTTGAGCGTTATCCGGATTGGCAACTACTGCATACTCCGGACGATGGGCCAAACATTGTTCGTACAAGGCGTCGATATTACCGTTGGCGGTTAACGCTACCACTTTATATTGGTCGGGGTGGCGCGCAACCACATCTAAAGTGCTGACGCCAATCGAGCCGGTGGCTCCGAGTATGCAAAGACCTTTCATGCGTAAAACACCCTACCAATCAATAAAATCCCTGCATAGAAAAAAGGCGCGGCAGCAATGATGCTATCCACTCTGTCCAAAATGCCACCGTGACCGGGTAACAAGTTACCGCTGTCTTTAACACCTTTTTTGCGTTTTATCAGACTGAAAAACAAATCGCCGTAAATTGAGATCAACACGGTCATCACCGACAATATCAACATATCGGTCCACACCAATCCATTGAGGAAGCGCAACGTTCCGGAGTCAACATCTTCTGGCTGAGTCGCGGTAATCCAACCATAAATAGTAAAACCTATGCCGCAGACAGCCGCGGAAATTAAAGCACCATACATGCCTTGAATGGTTTTACCCGGACTTATTTCTGGCGCGAGTTTATCTTTACCCCAAGTTTTACCAGCAAAAAAGGCGGAAATATCCGCGGCCCAAATCAACAGCAAAAAGTAGATCACCATGCCAGGACCGTAATACGCTCTTAATTTGCTGAGAAACATCCAGGCAGAGAGCAATACCAACCAACCGCTGAAAGTCTTGAGCCGTGCCTTGAACTCGATATTCAACAACTGCGGACCGGCTTTTCTGATCAAAACCATCGTTAGCACCCAGAACAGCACCGGAGCGATAACAAACCACTCTAAAGCATCCGAATAGTCTTTGATTTCCGGCCATTCCATCGCCTCGCTAAGCAACTCCAGCAATACCGTCCAATAAGTAACGCCCAACATCGGCACAATTAAAAACAAGAGGAAAAGTATTTTGCGGATAAGCGTGTTTACGTCAGTCAAGGCCATCCATTCGAAGGCGGCGATCAGTGTAACCACAGCGATAAATAGGGAGAAATAAAGGGCTGGCAGCAGCATAACTGCCGTGATGACCACGGTAGCCAGTACTAGCGCGGTTAAGATGCGTTTTAATAACATGTGTGTGGTTTTTTAATTATTATGGTTATAGAAAAAATCCCTAGAGAACTCTGTTATCGATGACTTGTTCGCCAGTGTGCCCAAAACGTCTTTGCCGGCCTTTGAAGCTGCCGATAGCTTTTTCCAATGCTTGCTGATCGAAATCCGGCCAAAGCGCATCGGTAAAATAAAATTCGGTATAGGCCAGTTGCCACAGAAGAAAATTACTGATCCGTTCCTCTCCGCCGGAACGAATAAACAAATCAGGCTCGGGTAACTCAGCGGTCACCAGATATTGATTGACGAGTTGTTCGGAAATGGCTTGCTCGTCGATCTCGCCCGATTTCACCCCAGCGACGATTTGCCGCAAAGCTTGGGTGATGTCCCAACGTCCGCCGTAGTTAGCGGCAATCAGCAATGTCAATCCGTCGTTTTGTGCGGTCTGTCCTTCGGCTGCGGCGATTTTTTCCCGCAGTTTTTCCGGAAACGCGCTTTTATCGCCGATGATTTTCAGTCTGATGTTGTTTTTGTCGAGTTTATCGACCTCGGATTGCAGTGTGTTCATGAACAGCTCCATCAACAAACTCACTTCATCTTGCGGCCTGCGCCAGTTTTCGCTGCTGAAAGCGAACAATGACAGCACTTCAATGTTCTCTTTGGCACAATACTCGACGATCTTCCTGACCGCCTTCACACCAGCGTAATGCCCCATGATCCTGGGCATCAAGCGTTTTTGCGCCCAGCGACCATTGCCATCCATGATGATGGCAATATGCCGTGGATTGCCGTTATTTATCGCCGGTTTATCGTTGTCAGCAGCAGTCATCACGCCTCTCGATTACATGGAAAGCAAATCGGCTTCTTTTTCTTCAAGATGCTTCTCTACTTCCTTGATGTATTGATCGGTGAGCTTCTGAATTTTTTCTTCGGCTTGACGCGCATCGTCCTCAGAAATTAATTTCTCTTTCAAAGCATCTTTGATCGCGGCATTGGCGTCGCGGCGAATATTGCGAATCGCTACGCGGCCTTGTTCGGCTTCATTTTTGACGATTTTAACCAAATCACGACGACGCTCTTCGGTCAGCGCCGGCAACGGCAGTCTGATGACGGTACCTTGCGTGGCGGGATTTAAGCCCAAGCCGGACGACATGATGGCTTTCTCGATAGCCTGGATCATGCTCTTTTCCCAAGGCACGACTTTCAAGGTACGCGCGTCCTCGACAGAGACGTTGGCAACCTGCGACAAGGGCGATTCGTTACCGTAATACGTGACGCTGATTTGGTCCAGCAAGCTGGGATGCGCGCGGCCGGTTCTTATTTTGGTAAATGCTTTTTGTAAGGACTCGATGCTTTTTACCATACGGCTGGCGGCATCTTGTTGAATATCGCTGATCATTCTGTTAGTTCCTCTCGATTAGGGAGCCTATGTCTTCACCGCGCATCAAGCGCATAATCGCTCCCGGCTCAAATACATTCATTACCCGCATGGGCAGGTTGTTATCCCGGCACAAAACCAAGGCCGTGGTGTCCATGACATTCAAGCGCTGATCGATGGCTTCGTCATAGGTCAAGCGGGGATAAAATACGGCATCAGCCACTTTATTCGGGTCCGCGGAATAAACGCCTTTGACTTTGGTCGCCTTAATCATCAACTCGGCGTCAATTTCAATAGCACGCAAACTGGCGGCGGTATCGGTAGTAAAAAACGGATTACCGGTTCCGGCAGCGAAAATAGCCACTCTACCTTTTTCCAAATGTCTGACAGCCCGGCGACGGATGTAATCTTCGCACACCTGATTGATTTTCAAGGCAGTCATGACCCGAACCGGCTGCCCGAGATACTCCAGCGCGTCCTGCATCGCCAAGGCATTAATCACCGTTGCCAACATACCCATTTGGTCGCCGGTGACTCGATTTAAGCCTTCAGATGCTTTCTCGCCGCCGCGCAAAATATTGCCGCCACCAATCACCAAGCCAACCTGGATACCTGCATCGCACAAGTCTTTCACTTCTTGAGCCAAGCGTTGCACTATATCCGGATCGATACTGCCGCCGCGTTCGCTCGCCAGTGCTTCGCCGCTCAATTTAAGTAAAATTCTCTGACAAATCAATTGACTCATAATCAAATATCCACCGTAAACATGGGTTAAAAGCAACGAACTGATATAAATAAACCCGGCGAACCGGGTTTATTCCGAGGCGTTTAGCCTCTAACTTGTGCCATTACTTCGGCGGCAAAATCTTCTTCTTTTTTCTCAATGCCTTCGCCCACTTCGAAACGAGCAAAACGCACGACAGCATTGCCTTTAGAGGTCAGCAATTTACCAACGGTAACGCTGTCGTCCTTGATGAAAGGTTGACCCAACAATGTCACTTCCGCCAGGAATTTATTGATACGACCACCAATCATTTTTTCAACGATCTCGGCAGGCTTGCCACTTTCCAGTGCTTGCGCGGCAAAAATCTCTTTTTCCTTGGCTATAACATCGACTGATACTTGATCATCCGATACATATTCAGGTTTAGCAGCGGCAACATGCATCGCCACGTCCTTACCCAAAGCGGGATCGTTTTTGCTTAACTCAACGATAACGCCAATTTTACTGCCGTGCAGGTAAGCCGCCTGACCACCTTCAGTGGTGGTGAATTTAACGAAACGGCGCACAGTAATGTTTTCGCCGATTTTAGCAATCAACGCACGACGGGTATCGTCAACGCTGACGCCGGTGCTCAGTACCATTGCTTGCAATTCTTCGTCGCTGTTGACATTGCTGGTCAACAAACTATTGACGACATCATTAGCAAAACCAATAAAATCATCGCCTTTGGCGACGAAATCGGTTTCGCAGTTAACATCTACCATAACAACGGTTTTAGCGTCGTCGGAAACTTTAACACCTATGATGCCTTCCGCCGCGATACGGCCGGATTTTTTATCGGCTTTTGCCAAACCGGCTTTACGCATGTTTTCAATGGCCAGTTCCATATCGCCATTGGCTTCAACCAGGGCTTTCTTACACTCCATCATGCCTGAGCCGGTACGCTCACGCAATTCCTTGACCATCGCCGCACTAATACTCATCGTTTTTTCCTCAAATTTTATTAACTAAAAAAACGCCTCACAAAGGAGGCGTTTAAAAGACAGTCTGTTCTGAATACCAGATTCAGCGGCGCTCAACCACCTTGGCCGAGCGCGTTTAATACTTACGCTTCCGTTACGACTTCTTCTACAAAATCGTCGGCTTTGGCTGAAGCATCCATACGCAAGGCTTTTGCTTCCAGCACGGAGGCCGAAGCACTTTGGCAATACAAAGTCACTGCGCGGATAGAATCGTCATTACCTG
>Ga0160185_106943_pt1 | contig 11331 bp, 8 predicted proteins | sample met14sb_2_FD_108556 | JGI IMG/M metagenome (GOLD analysis project Ga0160185, IMG submission 108556) | Synthetic bacterial communities of pure cultures from sediment of Lake Washington, USA, under high oxygen condition - MT... | ecosystem: Engineered > Modeled > Simulated communities (microbial...... | reverse complement strand
TTTCCCTGACTGTCGTTTGCCATGTCCAGATTTGAGCTCGCATTGAAAGCCTTTCAGCAGGCTCAACTAGCCTATGAAGATTTATTGGCGGTGGCAGCCGCGTTAAGCGCGGAACCCGAACAGGTTTTAGATGCAGCCCGCCAATTCTTGGAAAACGAATATCGGAACGGAAAAATTGGCGCGGATGTTTATCGCGGTTTGCAATCGGTCATGCAAGACGAAACCCGGTTTGTCGACGACCAAACCCAAATGGCGCCTTCACGGGTCTCCGCTCCAGACGATGCAACCAGCATAGTATCGGCGCCGGCTACGGCGACGACGATACTGCCGGTTTCACCCGCTACGCAAACACCTACCCTGACGACCGAATCCTTGCTGCAAGGCTTGGATCCCTCGCAGCCGCGCGCCGAGCTGACAGTCGGTAGTACCTTGAAAGGTCGTTTTGTGCTCGAAGAGTTGCTCGGGGTGGGCGGCATGGGTATGGTGTTTAAAGCCACCGACTTGCGCAAAGTAGAGGCCTCGGATAAAGAGCCTTTCGTCGCTTTAAAGGTGTTAAACCAGGATTTTCAATTCAATCCGATGGCACTGGTGGCTTTGCAGCGGGAGACCAAGCGCGCGCAAACCCTGTCTCACCCCAATATTATCAAAGTCTACGATTTTGATCGGGACGGTACGCACGTGTTTATGTCGATGGAATACCTACAGGGTAGGCCGCTCAGTCATCTGATACGCGAGCATGTCGACAGCGGATTACCCTTCAAAAAAGCCTGGCCTATCATCAGTGCGATGGCTGAAGCCTTGGCGCATGCGCATAAGAAAAATATCGTGCATTCCGACTTTAAACCGGGGAATGTGTTTGTCGGCGACGACGGCGAAATCAGAGTGCTGGATTTCGGGATTGCTTGCGCCATTGGCCGCAGCGAAACAGACGGCCACGACGCGACGATTTTTAATGCGAGGTCGCTGGGCGCTATGACTCCGGCCTATGCCAGTTTGGAGCAACTGCAAAATAGCGATCCCGATCCGCGCGACGATATTTATGCCTTGGCTTGCATCACTTACGAACTGTTGAGCGGCAAGCATCCGTTTGGCCGGTTATCGGCGGAAAAGGCCACGGAAGTCAATCTACAGCCCAAACCCATTGCCCAGCTTAAACGCCGGCAATGGAAAGGATTGCAAAAGGCTCTGGCTTTTAGGCAGGAGGATCGCTGTGCCACTATCGACGAATTTTTAGCGGCCATCGGACCGCATACGTCTGTCTATTACGGACTGTGGTCAACGGGTGTGTTGCTGGCTTGTTTGATCGGGTTGAACGTCTATTGGACTCTAAACGAAAAGCAAACCGCTACCGAAGTGGTAAAGGTCGCTGTTGAGCTCAATCCCGAGCAAAACCAAAAAATTAAGGATTTGCTGGAATTGGCGGATATTCATTTTGATGTCGGTTACCTCACCGCGCCGACCGGCAGCAATGCGTTCTGGGCTTATCAGGAAGTTTTGAAAATTGATCCATACAACAAAGCGGCCATGGATGGCATCAATAAAATTGCCGATACGCTGGAACAGCAGGCGTGGGAGTTTTACGAAAAGAACGACCGCTCGGAGGCTTTGAAAAAAGTACAGGAAGGTTTGGAAGTCAACCCTGTGCACAAGGGCTTACAGAGTTTGCGAGATAAGCTCAGGTTTAATTGATTTAGTTTTCCGATCTTTGCGGAGGGATTTTCAAAGAGCGGTGAATCTGGGGGAAGAGGTGTGTTTACGCAGATTATCAGCAGATAATTCTGCAAGTAATTCTGATTGGGCTATTTGTCGCGGCTAAGCCTGCTAAAGCCGGTCTGTGACCGAGTTTAGCAGGATGAAAGCGCAGTTTAGTGTTGATTATGCAGCTTTACGACGGCGAGACATGGCGATGCCAAACAAGCCCAGCCCGGTCAAGGCCAAGCTTGCTGGTTCGGGTACGGTATTATTTGGTTGGGTCACAACGCGAATTTTGTTTTCAATCGCGGCTGCATAAGCATTCGCGTCAGCAACGCCAATGTAAAAGCCTTGAGTTGGGAAATTGTAAGGTGAGGTTGTGTCGCAAGGACCCGGGTAGCAAATGCTGTTTTGCAGATAGGCAGTATCTACCCCGCCACCAATGCCTTCGATACTGATGTTATCCACGCCGGCAGCAATCAAATTATTGCGCGCGGTAATTGCGGTTGCTTCGTTGCTTGTGACTCCGTCTGTTGCAAAATTTACGTAAGAAAAATCGATATTCAAAGTAGACGCCGCCAGAGTGGTTCGCATGGTGTCGAATGCCGCTGTAAAGTTTGTGCCGCCACCACTATAACCTAGGTTGGCGATACTCGTGGCCAGTGATGTGCGGCTGGCCGCGTCTGTGACGAGGAAGTTTTGAATGTCCGCGGTCGCAGAGCTGCTAAATGTCACGACAGAGATTTCATAGTTGCTGTTCAGCGGAATCAAATTATTAACAGCGTTGGATAATCCAGCTTTGATGATATTCCAGTTTGATGAGCCAATGCTGCCTGATTCGTCGAGAATAAAGCCAAGTTGGATGGTGCCGGCATTGGCTGAGCTGGACGCAAATGCGCTTAGTGCGAAGGTAGCCGCCATTGACGCAGCCAAAGTGAGTTTGCGGATTTTTCTCATGTGATCTCCAAAAAGTGTTCCATTCAAGTTAACTCCCCAACAGTTCGGAGCGTTTTTACCTGGCAAAGCGTTTTCGTTGGACGAGTCCCGATTGCCAGGTAGTGTCTCTTAGTTGGGGAAAGCAATTCATAAAAAGCAAGTATTGGGCCACCTTATTATTTTCAATAATTTGCACTTGAACGGATTGTTCGACGTATTTTTTTTGTAAAAAAAATCGACACTATTTTAGGGGGCGGACTATCGATTGGTTTTAGATTTCAAGACCGGAAGTTCGATGGTTTTCAATTTGTTGTTTTGAAATAAATAAAAGACTTGCCGTGCCGGTTGCAAGGCAAATTAGTAAATTGGCAAACAGGTGGTTTTTTTCATGATCGGTGGCCTCCTAGTGCAGGTGGATATTTAAGGGGTTGGCGCGGATGACATGCTAAAATTCGGCGCATTATGACTTCCTATGCGCCGATTGCCAGTGGCTTCTCAATTATTCCCAGTATCCGATGATGCAACGCCCGCGCGACTGCGGGAAATTCCTTATAACTACACCTCGTTTTCTGATCGTGAAATCGTCATACGTCTGCTCGGCGAAGACATGTGGTGGGTGCTTGAGTCGTTACGCGGTGAGAAAATTACCGGGCGCTCCGCGCGGATGTTGTATGAAGTATTGGGCGACATTTGGGCGGTACAGCGTAACCCTTATCTCGAAGACGATTTGCTCGATAATGCCAAGCGGCGGCGCGCCTTGCTGCAAGCCTTGCGGCATCGTTTGGGGCAGATGGAGGGCCGGCAAGCCGAACTGGAGAATCAGCACACCGGGCGGGCCGAGCGGGTGGGGCAATTGATTGCTGCTGCCCATCAGGCTGTAAATGAATTCGAAGCCCATTTCGAACGTACCGCGCAACTGCGCCGTAGCGTGCTATCCCTGCTGTCGCAATTCACCCGCAAGGACAACATCAGCTTCGACGGTTTCGCCCGCGTCAGCCACGTCACCGATGCCACCGACTGGCGGGTGGAATATCCGTTCGTGGTGCTGTATCCGACATCTGAAGATGAAGTCGGGCATTTGGTGCGCGGCTGTATCGAACTGGGCTTGACTATCATCCCGCGCGGCGGCGGCACTGGTTACACCGGTGGTGCGGTGCCGCTCAATGCTTATTCGGCGGTGATCAACACCGAAAAGCTGTTGGTGATGGGGGCGGTAGAGCGACATACGCTATTACCGGGCGTGGAGTGTTCGTATGCGACGATTTACACCGGCGCCGGCGTCGTCACCCGGCGGGTGATGGAAACCGCCGAACAGGCCGGTTTGGTATTTGCCTGTGATCCGACCTCCGCGGATGCGTCCTGCATCGGCGGCAATATCGCGATGAACGCCGGCGGTAAGAAAGCCGTGCTATGGGGAACCGCGTTGGACAATCTGGCCTCCTGGCGGATGGTGACGCCGGACGGCAATTGGCTGGAAGTAGAGCGGCTGAATCACAATCTGGGTAAGATCCACGAACAGGATAAAGCCAGCTTTTTGTTAAAGCGTTTCGATGCCGGTGGCAAGCAATTGCTGGGTGAAGAAACTCTGGAAATCTCCGGCAGTTTTTTCCGCAAGACCGGGCTGGGTAAGGATGTCACCGACAAGTTTCTCGGCGGTTTGCCGGGTATTCAAAAAGAGGGTTGTGACGGCATCATCACCTCCGCACGCTGGATTCTGCACGAAATGCCGCCGGTTAGCCGCACGTTTTGCCTGGAGTTCTTCGGGCAGGTGCGAGAGGCGGTGCCTTCTATCGTCGAAATACGCGATTATCTGGCGGATTTGCCGAAAGAGGGTGCTAGCCGCGTGATGCTGGCCGGTTTGGAGCATCTGGATGAACGCTACGTCAAAGCGGTTGGCTACGCCACCAAAGCCAAACGCCATGGCCGGCCGAAAATGGTTTTAATCGGCGACATCGTCGGCGACGATGAAAACCAAGTCGCAATGGCGGCGTCCGAAGTGGTGCGCATATGTAATGCGCGCGGTGCCGAGGGCTTTATCGCCGTGAACCCGGAAACCCGCAAAAAATTCTGGCTGGATCGTGGTAGGACGGCGGCGATTGCCCGGCATACCAATGCCTTCAAAATAAACGAAGACGTGGTGATTCCGCTGCCGCGCATGGGTGATTATTGCGACGGCATCGAGCGCATCAACATCGAATTGTCACTGAATAATAAATTGCGCTTATGCAGTGCCTTAATTGAACTGCTGGGCGGCGACTTGCCGCTTAGAGCCTACGAAGAAGGCGTGAATAAAGCCGAATTGTTGGACGAGCGTCGGGCCTTGGCGTTGGATGCGGTAGACACGGTAAAGCAGCGCTGGCAATGGATTTACGATAATTTGGATTTGCCGTTGGCCGAAGCCGAAAAAGCCTTCGCGTCACAAGGTATCCAGGCCGGCGAACTGAGCAATCGTGCCGCCGAGCCGATTTTGTTTCATCGCTTGCAGGATTATTCGTTACGGGTGTCGTGGAAGCAGGAATTACTACCGCGCTTGCGGGAAATTTTCGAAGGCGATAATTTTCGGCCCATCGTCGAGCGCATCGAGGCTTTGCATAAGGAAATTCTGCGCGGCCGGGTTTTTGTAGCCTTGCACATGCATGCCGGCGACGGCAACGTGCACACCAATCTGCCGGTCAACTCCGATCATTACGAAATGCTGCAAGAAGCCAATGCCGCCGTGGCGCGGATCATGACCCTGGCGCGTTCATTGGGCGGGGCGATTTCCGGCGAACATGGCATCGGCATTACCAAATACGAATTCTTGACCGAGGACGAGTTGGCGGATTTTCATGCGTATAAAAACCGTATCGATCCGGAAGGGCGTTTCAATCGCGGCAAGTTGATGCCGGGTGCCGATTTGCGTTCGGCTTATACCACGTCATTTAGTTTGATGGGTTTTGAGTCCTTGATCATGCAGCAAAGCGATATTGGCGCGATTTCCGATTCGGTGAAAGACTGTTTACGCTGCGGCAAATGCAAACCGGTCTGCGCCACGCATGTGCCGCCGGCCAATTTGTTGTATTCGCCGCGCAATAAGATTTTGGCGACTTCATTATTGATCGAAGCGTTTTTGTACGAAGAACAAACCCGGCGCGGGATTTCGATTACCCATTGGAAGGAGTTCGAAGACGTCGCCGACCATTGTACGGTCTGCCACAAATGCTTCAATCCGTGTCCGGTGGACATCGATTTCGGCGATGTGTCGATGAATATGCGCAATCTACTGCGCAAGATGGGTAAGCAAAGTTTCAATCCGGCCAAGACCATGGCCATCGCATTTTTGACTGCGTCCAGCCCGAACACCGTCAAAGCGATGCGCACGGCAATGATTGACTGGACTTACAAGGCGCAACGCATCGGCAATACGCTGTTAAAACCGTGGAGCAAGGCGCAGATCGCGCAGCCGCCGGCTACAGTCGGCAAGCCGCCGGTGCGTGAGCAGGTGATTCATTTCATGAACCGAAAAATGCCCGGCGATTTGCCGACTAAGACGGCGCGAGCGCTGCTGGATATTGAAGATGGTCAAATCGTGCCCATCATTCGCGACCGTGCGAAAACCCGCACCGATTCCGAAGCAGTGTTTTATTTTCCGGGTTGCGGTTCCGAACGCTTGTTCTCGCAGGTCGGATTAGCGACGCAGGCGATGCTGTACGAGATCGGTGTGCAAACCGTGCTGCCCCCTGGCTATTTGTGCTGCGGCTATCCGCAACGCGCCGGCGGGCAGTTTGATAAGGCGCAGAAAATTACCACTGACAACCGGGTGTTGTTCCACCGGGTAGCCAATACCTTGAATTACCTGGATATTAAGACCGTAGTGGTCAGTTGCGGCACCTGTCAGGATCAATTGCAGGATTGCGAATTCGAGAAAATTTTCCCCGGTTGCCGCTTGATTGATATTCACGAATATCTGCTGGAAAAAGGCGTACGGTTGGAAGGCGTGAACGGGGCGCGTTATCTATATCACGACCCGTGTCATAGTCCGTTCAAGCAGCAAGACCCGATCAAAGTGGTCAATCAGTTGATCGGAGCGCCGGTCGCCAAATCCGAGCGCTGTTGCGGCGAGTCTGGTACCTTGGCGGTGGCGCGGCCGGATATTTCCACGCAGATTCGTTTTCGTAAGGCGGAAGAATTGCAGAAAGACACGGCTAAATTACGGTCAGACGGCTACGACGGCGCGGTGAAGATGTTGACCTCCTGTCCGTCGTGCATGCAAGGCTTACAGCGGTTCGAAGACGAAGTCGAGCAAATGGAAGTCGATTACATCGTCGTGGAAATCGCTAAGCATGTGTTGGGTGATAACTGGATGACCGGTTATTTGGATCGGGTGAGCAAGGGCGGTGTTGAGCGGGTTTTAGTGTAGGGGAATATTGTTGAGGGCGGCCGACTGATATTTCAGTCGGCTTTGCTATAAAGACGAAAGCCCTCTTTGCCGCAAAGGCTGTGCTTGTCCAATCTTTGATGATGAGGGATGTACTTATCTTCGGACAACAAAAAGCCGCGATAAATCGCGGCTTTTTAAATTTGGAGCGGGAAACGAGACTCGAACTCGCGACCCCGACCTTGGCAAGGTCGTGCTCTACCAACTGAGCTATTCCCGCAAAATATAGTAATGGAGGCTGCGACCGGAATCGAACCGGTATATACGGCTTTGCAGGCCGCTGCATAACCATTTTGCTACGCAGCCTTTATAAGGACAATAAAAAAGCCGCGATTTGCCGCGGCTTTTCAAATTTGGAGCGGGAAACGAGACTCGAACTCGCGACCCCGACCTTGGCAAGGTCGTGCTCTACCAACTGAGCTATTCCCGCTTGGCTTACTATCCTGCGTATTATAAAAAGATATTTTTTTGTGTCAACAGTTATTGCAGGTTTATTGCCGAAGTCCAGGCTTTTCGGCCTTGGCATTCGCCGGATTCAGTGATCTCAACTTCCGCCCACAGAACATTTTTGTCGGTGGTGTCAGCTTGAGATTGAATCAGTTTTACAGGAGTGTTAAGCGGCATGTGTTTGCAAGCGCCGTCGCGGTCATTTTCTTCGGTATCATCGTAAGCGGCCATGGAGCCGGGAACGGAGACCAATCTTACAGTTGCATTTGGGTCATAAGTGTTGGGGCTTTTCAACACGTAGTTCTGACCGGGAACCATGGCTTTGGCTTGGTGAACAGGCAATTTGGCATCGGAGCCACCACCAAAAATCAAGGCGACCAAGACCAGCGCCGCAGCGCCCACGCCGCCAAAAAATACTTTAGGATTGGATTCTTTTAGTGCCAACAGGTTAGCGACAATATTTCCGGCCGCATCTTTTGCCGCTACGGCGGAATCAGCGGCTGAACTTGTTTCCGGTTGCTTAGGCTCTTCAGCTTGATTTTGGGCTTCAGTCTCGTTGTTGTTTTCGTCAAGGCTCATGCGATGTTTCCTCTTAAGCTAGTTATTATTATGGTTAAGTGGTTAAAGTTACCACGCCGTTCGAACATTTCAAGCATTCATTTTTTTAGTCATTGGGTCGTATCTTAAGGGGAACTGTAGCAAAAATGAACAGGCTGGGATAAAAAAGCTAATTGGATCGCTGGTTTGCTGTCTTTGCATGGGGGTGGTCGATGTGATTGTCCTGTTCGGAGTTGCCGGTTTATATCTGGATTCTTTGACAGTGCTTGTTGTGGTACTCGGGGCTGTGATGATAGGAGTGAGATCTTTTTGGTCTGATCATGAATGCGATTTTTGCTTTGACTTGTTCTTTTTGGAGGCTATCTCGAGGGTGTGTTTTTCGACTAATCGGGAGTTGGCTAAGGTTGTGGAGGCGGAAGAGTACGCTGGACTGGTTAATCCATCAATCTTGGAGGAAAACTGGTTTTCCTCCAAACCAATCTGCGGTCCTATTTCGATACCCAAGTTTCACCTTTTGCTTCTTCAATGCTTTTTCTAAAAAGGTTCAAACTATATTGTTTGTAAGTGTCATTTTTCCAATCCACATCCATCGTTGATACCGCGCTTATCCATGCATCCTTATTTGGCCTGTTGTAAAACCAATGGAATTCATTATCAAAGATCATGTTTTTAATCTTCTTTGGATAGATTTTAATTCGCTGAAGAATTTTGGCATCCTGTTCCGGAGAGTTATAAAAATACAAGGATATAATGCCGCCATAGCAAGTAAAATTTGCCAGGTTTTCATCTTTGGAAAGACAGGATTTTTCAATAATATTTAGTGTTGTTTCTAAGGCATGAGAGGAAGAAATGGATTGGAGTGTTTTTTTTCCTTCCGTAACCTCGTTATAAGCTTTCAAACATTGCTTGTCATTATATTGAATGCATCTATTTAAAATGTCTAAAGTTTTAGGAAAGTCCAGGCCAAATTTGGCGAGATATATTTGCTCAAAGGATTTTGGTAAAAGAAGTTCAAGATTTTTTTGTTCGGTATTTACAGCATCGCAGCTGAAGCTAAGTATTAAAAGCAACGCGAAAATGATGGTTTTCACAAGGACTGTTATATACATTATTTGTATTCCGTCCAGTTTGGGTTACCGAGTGAAGTGGGTGTTTTTTCAATCCGTTCCATTATATTTGTTATGTTAGATGGAGTATCGACAACGCCAAAATCGATTTTATTTTTTGCCCCCGCGCTAGCTACGCCGAAAACTCCATTCCAGGTTTTTGCGAAGCCTTCGGTATAGCATCCATAAAATTTTGAAACCTGCTTGGGTTTTTTGATGAATTTCTTAACTAGAGCGCTATTTTTTAAAATATCTGCTTTATATATCATATCAGTAGCAAAGGCAGTCGCTTGACATGCCGAATTATGAGTAAGAGCTAGCATTAATCCATCCCCGCTAGCATGTCCGCTATACCAAACCCGGCTAATAGAGTTATCGCTCAGTGATAGCAGATAGCTCCAAAAGTCTTCTGGTTGATTAATTCCTTTGTATTGAATGCTGTAGGTTTTAGCAATGGTTTGAATTTTATTTATATAGCTGGTGCCGCCCGCTGCTATTAATTTATCTGTTGCCATTTTTCGGATACTGTGTAGGTTATATCCGTCATCTTCCTTTTCTTCGGCTTTGGTGATAACTGAGTCAGCATCCCATCTTTTTTTATAAGGCGGCTCGTATAATACCCAATGAATTAACTCCTTGGGTTGTTTATTGTACAAGTTTTTCATCGCAGCCAATTGCAATGGCACAATATAATTTGACCAACGCTGGTCATGAGCTTTATCACAACCCATAAATAAACCTGGGCCGCCTATCAATATAACAAAGTTTTCCATTTTACTTTTCCAATATTATTTGAGTGTTATTTTGTGCAGTGTATGTAGCAAGTAATGATGTGGTGTCTGTGCATCGCCCTAACCAGGGTGATATACAAGGCAGGTTCGAGTCGCCTGCTCAAATACGCTTTGTTATTGAAGCTCTTCCGGGTGAAAGTAGAAATATTCAAAGCGGGGCGTTTTTTACCTTATTTAATTCGAATCTAAAAACCGGGTATTTCCCTGTTAAAGCGCCACAGAAACGCATTGAAAGCTTTTCTTGTCCTCGCTCTCGTCGCTTAGCAGTACGATCTGGTTTTCATTATTCGGAAAAAAGAACGCGGCTTGGATATTCAGCTCTTCGAGATCGGCGGGATTTCGCGTCAGATGGTCGAACACGCTTAGTTCGTTGTCTTCGTCGTCCGCAGTGATGAAGTAGCCGTCATTTAGCGCAATTGCGCCGGATACATTTGATCGGCCTTTGTAGATTTTTGTATCCATATCAGAATCGCTGGCGAAATGTTGATTTCAAGATAGCTGGCCGGCTGGCGATGCCTGATTAATCCGGCCCTAATATTGTCACTGACGCGCAGCAGGTAGCCCTGTTGCCAAAATGGATTCCCGCTTTCGCGGGAATGACGAAGGCTTACTGAACCGCGCTGAAGTAAGCTCGGGGGTTACTCGTCCGGGCTGCCGATAAAGCGATAAATCAATGCGCCCAAAACCGCGCCAATAATCGGCGCCAGCCAGAATAGCCAGAGTTGCGCCAAGGCCCAGTCGCCGACGTAAACCGCCACACCCAGGCTGCGCGCTGGATTGACTGAAGTGTTGGTGACCGGAATGCTGATCAGGTGAATCAATGTCAGGCCCAAGCCAATCGCGATAGGCGCCAGTCCGGCAGGGGCGCGGGCGTCGGTGGCGCCGAGGATGATCAGTAAAAACATCATGGTCATCACCACTTCGGTAATTAATGCGGACAATAGGGAGTAGCCGCCCGGCGAATGTTCGCCGTAACCGTTGGAGGCAAAGCCGGCGGCTACGTCGAATCCGGCTTTGCCGCTGGCGATTAAATACAACACGCCGCCGGCCGCAATCGCGCCGAGCACTTGCGAAACGATGTAAGGCAACAATTGATTGGCCGGAAAGCGGCCGCCCATCCACAAGCCAACCGATACCGCCGGATTGAGGGGGCAGCCGGAAATATGGCCGATGGCATAGGCCATGGTCAGTACTGTCAAACCGAACGCCAGCGAAACGCCGAGCAAGCCGATGCCCACATTCGGAAATGCAGCGGCTAACACCGCGCTACCGCAGCCACCAAGAACCAACCAAAATGTCCCGAAGGACTCGGCTACATACTTTTTCATATGACTCTCCTGTGTGTTGTTATTGTTTTGCCTGTTATTGATCGCTTGTTTTTTTG
>Ga0160185_105761_pt1 | contig 11568 bp, 11 predicted proteins | sample met14sb_2_FD_108556 | JGI IMG/M metagenome (GOLD analysis project Ga0160185, IMG submission 108556) | Synthetic bacterial communities of pure cultures from sediment of Lake Washington, USA, under high oxygen condition - MT... | ecosystem: Engineered > Modeled > Simulated communities (microbial...... | reverse complement strand
TGTTAACGTCGAAGACATCAACACCATTTTCCGCGCCGCGCATTCGATCAAAGGCGGTAGCGGAACTTTCGGTTTTACCGCGGTTTCCGACTTTACCCATGTCATGGAGACCTTGCTTGATGAAATGCGCGATGGCCGCAGAAAGATCACGCAACCGGCGGTTGATGTATTGTTGGGGTCAGTCGATTGTCTGAGAGATATGCTGCAATCGATACAAAACGGCAGTGAAGTGGATCAGTCTGATGTCGCTGAGCATAAATTAGCTTTGGATAACGAGCTAAATAATACAGTGCCCAGTTCCCCTGCAGGGAGACACGCTCCGGACACTTCGGCGTCAAAAAGTGCTGCGGATTTGCCGGCTGAAGAAGCTGAACAAATCGCCGGCTGGGTGATAGCCTTCAGCCCACATTTACATTTGTTGAAGACCGGTAACGAACCGGTGCGGATGTTCAGGGAGTTGGCAGCCCTGGGCCAATTGACGACAACCGTTGATTTACAAGGTGTACCCGATCTTTACGATTTGGATCCGGAAGAGTGTCATTTGTCCTGGAAATTGCGTGTTTTGGGCGATATTCCGGAGGCGGAAATTGACGAGATTTTCGATTGGGTCGAGGACGATTGCGATTTGGCTAAACAGCCAATCTACAAAACGTCCACAGGTTCTGCGCAAGCCGAGGTCTCAGTAGACATCGCTATAACGCCCGTTACAAACAGCGTTCATAGAGACATCAGCCCTGAGTTTGCAAGTACCGGAGAATCTGAGTCGAATACGCTGGAGCGTAAAAACGGCAAAAAAAGAGGAAGCAAAAGCCGCACCGAAAGGTTCAAGTTCCATTCGCGTGGATACCAGCAAAATCGATACCTTGATTAACATGGTAGGGGAGTTGGTCATCACCCAATCCATGCTCAGCTTATTAGGCGAACATTTCGAACTGAATAAACTTGATCAATTGAAAAACGGACTGTCTCAGCTAGAGCGACATACCCGCGAACTGCAGGAAAGCGTGATGAACATTCGCATGCTGCCTATCAGTTTCGTGTTTAGCCGTTTCCCACGGCTGGCGCATGATATCAGCAGCAAACTAGGTAAAAAAATCGAACTTAAATTGGTGGGTGAACACACCGAAGTGGATAAGACCGTCGTCGAACTGCTCAGTGATCCCTTGGTTCATTTAGTCAGAAACAGCTTGGACCATGGCATTGAAATGCCCGATGTCAGGCTCGCGGCCGGCAAACCCGAGACGGGTACGGTCACCCTTGAAGCCTATCATCGCGGCGGGAACATCGTGATTGAAGTGACTGACGATGGTAAAGGCCTCGACAAAGATAAATTAAGGGCCAAAGCCATTGAAAAAGGCTTGATCGATCCCGATGCGATCTTAAGCGATAAGCAAACATACGAGCTGATTTTTATGCCGGGGTTTTCTACGGCCGAAAAGCTTACCGATATTTCCGGTCGCGGCGTGGGGATGGATGTGGTGCGACGTAATATCCAGGCTTTGGGCGGCAACATAGAAATCCTTTCCGAGTTAGGCAAAGGCTCCACCATTTCCATTCATCTCCCGCTGACTCTGGCTATCCTGGATGGTCAGTCGATTGCGGTTGGCGACGAAACCTACATATTACCCTTGGGTTCTATTATCGAGTCACTCCATGTCAAGGAAGACAGGCTCAATCGAGTAGCGGGCAAAGGCGAAACTTTCCTGTTACGCGGCCAATATCTGCCGATTATTAGAATGCATCAAATTTTTAACGTACCCACCGCGAAAACCACCAAGCTAACCGAAGGTTTAATTGTGGTTGTCGAAGGGCAAGGGTTGCGTTGCGGATTGTTCGTGGATGATCTGCTTGGACAGCAGCAAGTGGTAATCAAGTCGCTCGAGGCGAATTATCGACGGATTGACGGGGTATCTGGCGCAACTATTCTGGGCGATGGTTCGGTGGCACTGATTCTTGATATCCCCGGTCTCGTGCGTTTAGCCAATCAATAAACCTAACCTAAAGCGTGTCATGTCGGAAATAATCGAACTCAGCAACACTGACCAGCAAGATGCAAAGCGCTTGGATACTAGTTTGCAGTTTTTAAGCTTTACCTTGGGCCAGGAAGAATATGGGGTAGATATTCTGCGAGTTCAGGAGATTCGCAGTTGGGAGCCGGTATCGCGAATTCCTAATGTGCCGGCTTATGAAAAAGGTGTGGTCAATCTGCGCGGTGCGATAGTGCCTATCATTGATTTACGCGAGCGATTTCAACTGGGACACAGTGATTATTCGCCTTTGACGGTCGTTGTGGTCTTGCAAGCGCACATGGCCGATAAAACCAGGATCATCGGGGTCGTGGTGGATTCAGTTTCAGACGTTGTCGATGTCAATAAAAAAAGTATCCAAAGCGCGCCGAATTTTGGTGCAAAAGTCAGTACTGAATTTATCAACGGCCTGGTTTCAGTAAATGGCCGAATGGTGATGCTGTTGGATGTAGATAAATTATTAAAACTTGATGGCCTGGATGGTGAAGATGAAAGTTAAAAAAAGAGCTGTTTATGGCTGGGTTGTAATGGAGGATATGCAATGAAACTCAATCACCCTGTGACTGATCGCGAAGTCTTAATGAAGCCAGGCACCATTTTGGTCACGCGCACCAATTTAAAAGGCATTATTACCTATGCAAACGACGCTTTTATCGAAATTAGCGGCTTTAGCAAGGATGAACTTGTGGGGGCCAATCATAATATGGTTCGTCATCCTGACATGCCGCCGGCGGCATTTGAAGATTTATGGAATTGTTTGAAGGCTGGACGCCCGTGGACCGCACCCGTCAAAAATAGGACCAAGACCGGAGATTATTATTGGGTGGAAGCAAACGTAACGCCGGTGTTCAAGAATGGCAAAGTGCAGGAATACCTGTCGGTTCGTTACGCGCCATCCCGGGAACAAATCCAACAAGCCGAATCTTTGTATGAAAAACTAAATGCCAATAAAGCCACAATACGGCCGACGGGGATTAATGCGCTCATCAAGAAATTACTGGAATTGGGCTTGTGGAAAAAAGTGGGGATTATCTATCTGATCTTTTTGTTGCCGACGATCAATTCCATTTACGATCACTATATCGAACAAAAATACCCGGAGATGTTCCTGTTTTTGGGCTTGGCCGGATTTGCCTCAATATTGGGATATTCGGTGATTCGCAGTGTTGTAAAGGCTCTAGAGAATTCGATACGTATTTCTTATCGGATGGCGGATGAACAATTCCGGAATACGATAGATTTGGACCGTGGTGATGAGATCGGCGATTTCTATCGGGCCTTATACGGCATGCAGGTTAAATTGAATTCCGATTTGGCTTATTCCAAACAGGTAGCGTCGGAAGCGATGCGCATCAAACAGGCGCTCGACAATGTGCAGTCCTGTGTCATGGTGGCTAACAACGATTTAGATATCATCTACATGAATAAGACAGTAGCCGATATGTTCCAAAATGCGGAAGCGGACATTCGCAAGCAGTTGCCTGACTTCAATGCCAGCAAACTGATGGGCGCCAACATCGATCAATTCCATAAAAAACCAGCTCACCAACGAGGCCTGTTGGCAAACCTATCCAGCACATTTAGTTCTGCGTTGGTGATTGGCGGCAGACACATGAATATCGTTGCCAACCCGGTTAAGAACGACGAAAACGAGCGTATCGGCATCGTGGTCGAGTGGTTGGATAGAACGCATGAAGTAAAAATCGAGCAGGAAATTGCCAGCATTGTGGAAGCTGTCAAAGTGGGTGAGTTGTCCAGCCGGATTGAGATGGCCGACAAACAAGGCTTTTTTGAAACGCTCAGCGAAGGCATCAACGAACTGACCGATGTGATCGAAAACGTCTTCCGAGATGTTGGCAGTACCATGCAAAGTATGGCTTCTGGAGATTTGACCAATCGAATCACCAGTGATTACCAAGGAGTTTATTTAAACTGCAAAAACGATATTAATACCACCATCGATAAGCTGAACGAAATTTTCGGTCAGGTTAGCGAGTCTGCTCATTTTATTAACAACTCGTCCCAAGAAATTGCCAGCGGTAATAACAATCTATCGCAACGCGCCGAGCAACAGGCTGCGAATTTGCAGCAAACTGCCGCCAGCATGGAAGAGTTGACCAGTACTGTAAAAAATAACGCCGATAACGCTCAGCAAGCTAACGCAGTGGCCAATAACGCCAGAGAATTGGCTGAAAAAGGCGGGAATGTCGTCAAGGCGGCGGTTTCCGCCATGCAGGAAATCAACGAGAGCAGTAATAAAATCGCTGACATCATCAGCGTGATTGATGAAATTGCCTTCCAAACCAATTTGTTGGCTTTGAATGCCTCAGTGGAAGCAGCCAGAGCAGGCGAGCAAGGTAGAGGCTTTTCCGTTGTTGCCACAGAGGTGAGAAATCTGGCGCAACGCAGTGCTACTGCGGCCAGGGAGAGTAAAGAGCTGATTCAAACCAGTGTGCAAAAAGTCAGAGCAGGCACCGAGTTTGTGAACGAAACCGGTAAAGCTTTGAACGAAATTGTGGCAGGTGTGCAGAAGGTGGGGGATATCGTCGCCCAGATTGCCGATGCAAGTATTGAGCAGTCTGCGGGTATAGGGCAGGTGAATCAGGCTGTTGCGCAAATGGACGAAATCACCCAACAAAACGCGGCCTTAGCCGAAGAAGCATCTGCCGCCAGTGTTTCAATGAGCGACTTGTCGACGAATATGGTCGAGATGTTGGCGTTTTTCAAAACAGAAAAAAAATCCGGGCAGCAAAAAGTTGTTCATCAAGCCGATAGTGCCAGTGTTGTTCGTGCAGAGGCCAATAGAATGGCATCATCGCCAGCGGTTCGTCAGCCGAGTAGTTTTAAGCAAACCTCACAAGCCGACGACGAGTGGCAGGATTTTTAGCGGAGTTGCTTGATTGACCAAACCATTAGATAGGGAATAGCCGCCATGACAGCCGATTTAGAATCCAATCAGCACGTTGAGCAATTTCTGACTTTCGAGTTGGAAGGCGAGGCATATGGCATCGAAATTTTGAAAGTCCAAGAAATTAGAGGCTGGGAGCCCATTAGAAAAATTCCCAATACCCCTGATTTTGTAAAAGGTGCGTTAAATTTGCGCGGTTCCATAGTGCCGATTGTCGATCTGCGCGAACGTTTTCAGATGCAAAAAGTGGAATATACCCCGGTGACAGTCGTTATTGTGATGAGTGTCAATACTGCTTCCGGTACTTCGGTGATGGGCATCGTCGCTGATGCCGTATCCGACGTGTTGGATATTAAGCTGTCCGATATAAAAGAAGCGCCGAATTTGGGGTCGAAAATCAATACTCAATATATGCGCGGCATGTTCGTCGGCAAGAAAAATATGGTGATGTTATTGGATGTCGATAAGCTTTTAAATCCGGAAGAGTTTGTCGGTATTGCCGTGCTTGCTGCTATTGCCGAGGGTAAATGAGCGCGAGGATTGTAGCGGTCCTTAACCAGAAAGGCGGGGTAGGAAAAACCACCACTTCGGTCAATTTGACCCACGCTCTAGCTAAACTCGGTAAGAAAATTACAGTGATAGACTTTGATCCACAGAGTCATTTGGCCGTTTCGCTAGGTTCTGTAGATACGCAAACAAGTGGGATTGATAAGGTTTTGTTGGAAGGGGCGAGTCTCGCGGAGCAATCAATTCCGGTTAGAAAGAATCTGAATTTGGTGGTTGCCGGTCCAAGATTGCAGGAAATTGAGCAATTGACGGATGGTGGAGCCAGACGTGGTGATCTGCTTCGCAGAGCTTTGCTTGACGGCAATCGCGATGAAGATTTTATCTTTATCGATTGTCCCCCTTCTTCCGGGGTATTGGTGGCCAATGCCTTGTTTGCCGCCGATGAAATATTGGTGCCGATGACCAGTGATTATTTGGCATTGCAAGGCTTGTCGCATTTGGTGGGAACCATCAGGAAATTTGAAAGTGCTTTGAAAAGGCCCTACAAGTTTTCCCTGGTCATGTCCAGGTATATACCGGCCAGACGCATGTCAAAGGAGGTGTTGAGTGTTATACAAAAATACTTCCCTGGGCAAATTTTGGCGACCACCATTCGGGAAACGGCTTTACTCGCCGAGTGCCCTAGTTTTGGTAAAACCATTTTTGAATATCGCCCGGGTTGCCGTTCCGCACGAGATTTTATGGCACTTGCCGAAGACTTTTTAGAAGGGAGGATGATGTAATGGCGGAACAAAATGAAGATAGTTTGATCGGTTACGACCCTCTGGCCTGGATGCATCGATCAGATTTCAATCACGACTCACAAAAAGCCCAAGTTAGTGAAGCGGAAGCGGACAGTTCGACAGAACTTGCGAGCTCGACAGAAACAGCGTCAAACCTTGAGACAGACTTGGATCAAGCGCCGGCCGACGCCTCTGAGTCATACGCCTCTCAAAGTGAGCGAGCGGTTTTGGTATTGGATTCGGTACTTAATATTCAAAATGTCTCGGCTCTCCACCAGCGCTTAACGCAGATGCTCAGCAATTTTGAGGCTATCGATATCGACGCTTCCGGCGTGACGATGATAGATACCGCAACTCTGCAACTGTTATTGATTTTAAAGCAGACCGCAATTGGCTTGCAGAAATCCGTTTCTATCGATTTTCCTTCCGATAAGTTTATTGAAGCCTCGGAGTTGTTGGGGATTGCCGAAATGTTGGAAGTTGATCAGGCAGCATCCGGCTTCTTTTGATGGGGTACTACCCGAATATACAAAATGAAAGAAAAAGCGCGCGAGTTTGAATATACCCAAGCAGATTTTGACGTTCTAAGGAAAATATCCAACCAACATTCCGGAATCTTGGTGCCGGACGATAAATTCGATATGTTTTATTCGAGGTTGTCGAAACGGGTCCGCATGCTGGGCTTCACCAGCTTCAAACAGTATTGTCACTATTTGAAAAACAACCCGGATACTGAGTTTACTGAATTTATTAATGCTGTCACCACTAACCTCACTTCTTTTTTTCGCGAAAATCACCACTTTGAATATTTAAGTAAGACGGTTGTACCGGGCTTGCTTAAAAAGCATGCCGGGACTAAACAGATTAAAGTTTGGTCCGCAGGTTGCTCAACAGGTGAGGAGCCTTATTCTTTGGCGATGACCTTGAAGGAAAGCGTTCCGGCTGATTGGACTATAAATATTCTGGCTACCGATCTTGATACGAATGTTTTGGCCACCGCCGCAGCCGGTATTTACATGGCTGATCGCGTGACAGGAATAGCCGAGCAACGCCTTAAGCGCTGGTTTCAAAAAGGTGTGGGTGGACAAGCGAACAAGGTGCGAGTTAAACCGGAATTGAAAGAATTGATAGAGTTTAAACAATTGAATTTGATGCAGGAGTGGCCCTTGAAAGGGTATTTTGATTTTATTTTTTGCCGAAATGTTTTGATCTATTTTGATCGGGAAACCAAGGCGATGTTAGCGAATCGTTACTGCGGCTTATTGGAAGAGGGTTCATATTTATTCATTGGACATTCAGAATCCTTGCATCAGCTCGATACCGGATTCAGTTTGATAGGTAACACCATCTACAGGAAGTCGATTAAGTGAGTCATGTGCGACATGTGGATAGACCGCTTATCGCCGGCTTCGAAAACGTCAATCGATATTGGGATCAAGAAAATCAAATAGTGGCGGCAAAATTAATGCCCGGTGATTACTACGTCACCAAACAGGATGAAATGATTACGACTGTGCTGGGTTCTTGCGTGGCAGCCTGTATCAGGGATGTGGTGACCGGCGTGGGTGGTATGAATCATTTCATGTTGCCGGAGACCAGTAAAAGTCGCTTGAATGCCAGAGACGAAGCTGTCGTTGGTAATGCCTCTCGCTATGGCAATTACGCGATGGAACATTTGATCAACGCTATTTTGCAAAATGGCGGTAAGCGTAAAAACCTGGAAGTTAAGCTGTTCGGCGGCGGCAAAATCATTGCTACCCTGGGTGATGTAGGGGCCAGAAACATTCAATTCGTTTTGGACTATGTGGACACTGAAGCGTTGAATTTGGTTTCTCATGATTTGGGCGATATTTATCCGCGTAAGGTGAATTTCTTTCCGCATACCGGACGGGTCAGAATGAAAAAAATTAAAGATTTACACAACCAAACTATCTTCCTGCGCGAGAAGCAATATAGTTCCAGTATCAAGGACGCACCGGTTGAAGGTAGCGTAGAGCTATTTTAGGAAACCAGGATGACAAAAATTAAGCTATTGATTGTTGACGACTCGGCATTAATTCGCCAAATGTTGACGCAAATTTTTAATGAGGCAGGCGATATTGAAGTTGTCGGCACGGCCAGTGATCCGATTATTGCCCGGGAAAAAATAAAGGCCTTGAATCCCGACGTATTAACACTGGATGTAGAAATGCCGCGTATGGATGGTCTGACATTTTTACGTAATTTGATGCGTTTACGACCGATGCCGGTGGTCATGATTTCAACGTTGACCGAAAAAGGCGCCGAAGTGACCCTTGATGCGTTAGCGCTCGGTGCGGTTGATTTCGTGGCAAAACCAAAAATCGATGTCTCCCATGGCTTACGAGCCTATGCGGATGAGATTATCGGTAAAATCAGGATGGCCGCTCAAGCAAAAGTCAAAGCTTTGGAAACCAATAGGGTTAATGTCCCAGCTCTTAATTCAGTGAATGAGAATGCAGCCAGTACGATGAAAAAGCATTTCAAAACGACTCATAAAATTGTGGCGTTGGGTTCTTCAACGGGCGGCACCGAAGCGGTCAAGGAACTGGTAAAAAGCCTGCCCAGGACGGCGCCGGCGATTGTCATTACCCAACATTTGCCGCTCGCCTTCAGCGCTTCGTTTGCCAAACATGTTAACGAGGCCACTGAGATGACTGCTTGCGTGGCTAGCGATGGGCAACTGATATTGCCCGGAAATATCTATATAGCGCCAGGTGATCAACATTTAATGGTTGTGAGAGATGGTGCTCGTTATGCGTGCCGCCTTGATGATGGTCCACCTGTCAACAGACATAAGCCTTCCGTGGATGTCCTGTTTCGATCAGTTGCCGAGAATGTGGGTAGCAATGCGGTTGGAGTTATGTTGACGGGCATGGGGGCGGATGGTGCCAGAGCCATGCTTGAGATGCGCGAGGCCGGGGCCGTCAACATAGTGCAGGATGAAGCATCCAGTATCGTTTGGGGCATGCCCGGCGAGGCCTACAAACTGGGAGCCGCGCATCATGTGTTATCCTTGGGGAAAATAGCGGAAAAAATCCTGGCCCTGGTGGATTGAAAATATGTTGCAGTTCCTAAAAGATAACGCGCTTCTGGTTTTATTCACGCTGGTAGTTTTGTTATTGCCGTTGCTTTTGTCCAACGCGCTGGTTTATTGGCTAGCCGCCGCCATCGCAACGATGTTGTGGATGGTCAAAGCATTTCGTGCGCAACGTGCGCAAGTGTCAGCCTTGACAAACAGCAAGGGTCTAAGCGAAGCCGAATTGGTGCGCGCGATTGATGACTATTTACTGCATTTGAAAGATTGTATCGACCAAGAAGCCTCCTATTTTCGCGCGGAATTGGAACAGCTCAAATCCATGCTTGCCGATGCGGTGACTACGATGTCCAACAGCTTCAATAGCTTGGCTAGTTTGACGTCCGGGCAGTCATCGATAGTATATTCGTTGGTAGCTGATCTGGAAGGAAGTACCGACAAAGGGCGTAGCAGTATCAATTTCACGAGTTTTGCTCAGGAAACCGATGATGTCCTGCAGTTTTTTATCGACCATATTCTGCAAATCAGTAAGCAGAGCATGGAAATGGTCGCGGTCATCAATGATGTTGGGGGCCATATGGCTCATGTCGAGAAACTATTGGGCGATGTGCAGAAGATTGCCGATCAAACCAATTTGTTGGCGCTGAATGCCGCCATAGAAGCAGCCAGGGCGGGAGAAGCCGGTCGAGGCTTTGCAGTGGTTGCGGGAGAAGTGCGGAATCTTTCAAAAAACTCCGATAAGTTCAGCGAGGAAATTAAGCGCGTGGTGAAAGCCTCGAAGGATAATATCCGCGAAGCGCAAACCATGATCGAAATAATGGCCTCCAAAGACATGAACGTGGCGATTAGTTCCAAGGCCAGTATCGACAAGATGATGGATGATATCGCCATCATTAATGCCAATATCTCCAACAATGTCGGCGAAATTTCCCAACTGACCAATCAAATCGAGTTCAATGTGGGTAATGCGGTGAGAGGTCTGCAATTTGAGGATATGGCCCGGCAATTGATTGAATACTTACAATTCAATTTAGAACATTTCGGTTCGCTATCCGACGAGGTCAGTATAGGTTTGGGGGTATTTAAAACCGGTGGCGACACTGATTGGCGTGACCAATTACGGCAAGGCTCGGATCGCTTGAAAATCATGAAGCAACAGTGGCAAGTCAGAAAATCGCACATTGTGTCGCAATCTTCCATGGAAGAAGGCGATGTGGATCTGTTTTAGGCTAAAGGTAAGAGATGACATGAAAATTTGTGAGGTTAAAAAATATGGGTATTGATGCACGTGTTGATGCGGGAGTGCTGTCGATTAAAATAAGCGGTCGGTTCGATTTCGGCGTGCACAACGAGTTTCGCGAAGCTACCAAGCTGGTTGAAAGTGGCGTGAAGTTGATAGAAGTGGATTTGATCGGTACCGAATACTTAGATAGCTCCGCCCTTGGCATGCTGTTAGTTCTGCGAGATAAGATGGCGGGTGATAAGTCGGCAATACGGATTAAAAATTCGCGTACCGAAGTTAAAAAAATTTTGGAAATCGCTAATTTTGATAAATTATTTACACTATCCTGAGCAATCCCGCTTTTTTATATAACCTAATGGCGCGATCAAACCGACAACGGTTTGCGTAGCCGCCAACACCTCATGAACCAGCAGACTGACTTTTCCAGTTCCGATTTCATTAGAAATTTTTTCCAGCGATTTCTACCCAATTCCCAAGTTGTTTCCCTAGCCATAGTTTTGCTGGGCGGCTTTTTATTGATATACGGTTTGCTGGATTTGCTGATGCCGGTCTTTGTGGCGATTGTGTTGGCGTATCTACTGGAAGGGCTGGTGGTTAAAGCCGAACAGCGTCAACTCGGTCGTTTGATTTCGGTGCATCTCGTATTCTTTGCGTTTATGGCTGTGCTGGGTTTTGTGTTGTTCGTGCTGGTGCCGATAGTGTCCGAGCAAACCGTGCAACTGGTGCAACACATACCAGAGATTGTTTCCAGTACCCAAGCCGAAATCATGCGCTTCCCTGAACGCCATCCGGAACTGATTTCGGAAGTCCGGATTCGCGAAATCATGTTCTCCATTCAGCAAGACTTGCTCAAGTATGGTCAGGATTTGATCTCCGGCTCCGCCCAATCGTTTGTCGGATTGGTGGCGGTGATCATTTATTTGTTTTTGGTGCCGTTGATGGTGTTTTTCTTTCTGAAAGATAAACAGGTTTTATTGGGCTGGTTTGTACAGTTTCTGCCAAGGGATACCAGTCTTAGCCTGCGAGTGTGGCATGAAGTCGATAGG
>Ga0160185_116108_pt1 | contig 11596 bp, 11 predicted proteins | sample met14sb_2_FD_108556 | JGI IMG/M metagenome (GOLD analysis project Ga0160185, IMG submission 108556) | Synthetic bacterial communities of pure cultures from sediment of Lake Washington, USA, under high oxygen condition - MT... | ecosystem: Engineered > Modeled > Simulated communities (microbial...... | reverse complement strand
GCGAATACGACTTGTTTTCCGAAGATGGCGAAGAGCTAGACTTGGTTTGGGACTGTTATTGAAAACGCTATAATCCAACCCTATACCCATCCATTCCAATGGTGCCAGCATGATTACCATAGACGCCATCAATACTACCGAAGAGCAAGAAATACTCAGCATTGCCCAAAAGCACGGCCAAAACGCCGGCCAGCTTATAGCGGCCATCGTTCGCGGCTACCTGGAAAACCGACACGACGCCCAACAAGCAGAAGCCGTATTGGCCGGTATCGAAAGCGGGGAAAGCGCGTTATTGGATTGGGACGACGTAAAAGCCGGGCTTTATGACCTGAAAGATTAAGATCGACGGCAAAGCGGCCAAATACTTGCGAGGCTTGGACAAACCCGCCAAGCAAAGAATCGAGCAATTCATCGATCAGTTGGCGGAATTCGGATAACCCGCGCAGCACCGGCAAAGCCTTGCAAGGTAATCTGTCGAGTCTATGGCGTTACCGGGTTGGCGACTACCGTTTGCTCTGTCGCATCTTGGATGGTGAATTGCTGATTTTGATTGTCGAAATCGGCCGCCGAAAAGAAATTTACCGTTAAGGAACCTCTGATTAACAAATGCCCAAACAAGGTGTCGCTTAACGGGGAATGAGCAGGGCTAATCTACCGGTGGTTCTGGTTTATTTCTTGCTGTCAGTTAGCTGAGCCGCAAAATGGCCTGAATTAGCGGTTATTCATGTCGTTTTCATAACATCGCTCAGGCCGAATGTTCGATGGCCTACAGAGGTTCGATCATTCACGCGGTTCGATCTGTATTTATAAAACCTATATCAAGAGGAACAAACAATGGCAGAGTTTTTTTATTGAGATAAGCGCGCAGGAAAATGGTGACCACCTGATTCATAAATCCAGCTGCTCTTTGCTGCCGGCTAAAGAGGCGATTTATTATCTGGGTTCAATCAGCAACGTGGTCAGTGCGGCGAAGAAGGCCAGTGAGAGATTTGCTAAGCCAACCGCTTGTTCGCAATGTTCTCCGGTTTGAGATAAAACCTTTACAAGGCGAATACGCCAGCGTATTCGCCTTAAGCGTTTGAAAAATCGGTGGATGCCCAAGCGGTAAGCACACCGTTGATTTATTGGGCTACTGCTTCGCTGTCAATCACTGCCGCGGGCCGTTGCTCACCCTTGCCGATTTCCAATAAATCCCAGAACAACAAACCGCCGCCCGCCGCCGTCATCAAGCCAAATACCATGCGCCAGACCATTGCTTGCATGAACCAGGGATGATTTTGTGCGGCAAAATAGCCGGCCCAAGTGGAGCCTTCCACCGCGCGTTCGATAAACGATTGTTCGTAGCCGGCGATCAATAAAGCCACCGTCATGCCCATCACGCCCAGGTTTAACAGTATCGAGGCGGTTTTCCAGCGCCAGCCATTGGCAAGCTCGCCACCCATCCAGACCTTACCACGCGCTTGCTGCGCCGCTAGGTAGAAGAAGGCAATGTTGATGGTGGCATAAGCCCCGAAGAACGCTAAATGGCCATGTGAAGCCGACCATTGTGTGCCGTGAGTGTATAGATTGATCTGCGGCAAGGTGTGCATGAAACCCCAAACGCCGGCACCGAGAAAATTGCCGAAGGCATGGGCGATGATCCAGGCCAGGGCAGGGTGGTTGCTGTTTTTGAAACGATGTGCACCGGCGTCGTAGATGGAATGCACTACCATCGCTACCAGCGGAATCGGTTCTAGCGCCGAAAAGAAGCCGCCGATGGTAAACCAGTATTCCGGTGTGCCTATCCAGAAGTAGTGATGGCCCAGGCCCAAGATGCCGGAACCGAACATCAAGGCCACTTCGATATACAGCCAGGTTTGTACGACTTTGCGGCGCACGCCCAGCAACTTCATCAAGCTCCAGGCCATGATGCAACCGACCAATACTTCCCAGGTGGCTTCCACCCACAAGTGAATCACCCACCACCACCAGTATTGGTCGACGGAAATATTGGTGACGTAAAACATGCCGGCCAGATACAAACCGGCCAGCGCGACCAGGTCCAAAGTCAACACGCCGGCGATGCCCGACCATTTGCCCTTGGCAAAAGTGGCGGCGACGTTATAGAAGAAGGTTAATACTACGACGACGATACCGATGTCGGCCCAGCGCGGTGCTTCGATGTATTCGCGGCCTTCGTTGATCAACCACAGTGAGGTATCGGTACCGCTGCCGATTTGAATCAGCAAGTACACCAAGACCACGACGGTGACGGCGCCGGTCAATACCCAGAACGCCAATTGTCCCCATTTCAGGCCGACGATTTCGACGCCGCTTTCATCTTCCAGAAACCAGTACACCGAGCCGAGGAAACCGTACAGCATCCATACCACCATGGCGTTGATGTGCACCATGCGGTTGACGTTGAAATCCAGGATTTCATAGAGAAAGCTGGGGAAGATGAATTGCAGACCGGCCAACAGGCCGAACAGCAATTGCGCCATAAACAACACCATCGCCACGGTAAAGTAATGTACCGCCAGTTTTTGGCCGCCGCTCAGATGGGGGTTGGTCATGAGCTCGGTATGGCGTTGCTTGCAACCGGCCCAGCAGTTCGCCGCTTTTTCTTGATAAGCTTGTAAGGTCATTTATTGTTCCTCTTCGCCCAGCGCGATGAAATTATGCGGAAAGCCATTGGTGTCGATAGACGACATCCATTTCAGGAAAGCAACGATGGCTTCCGCTTCGGGTGGTGTGATGTCCAGATTGGGCATCTTGCGGTTGGAGCCGTAGGTGCGGGCATTTTTTTCCGGATCGAGCAGGAAATTCACCATCATTTGTTCGCGCGATTCTTTAGCCCCCCAGCCTTGGTCCAGCCAGGCTTTGGTCAAGTCCGGCGCGTAGTAGGCGCCGTTGCCGAGCAGGGTGTGGCAATTCATGCAGTTCTTGGCTTGTACGGTTTTTTTGCCGTGATCGATCAGTTTTTCTGCTTCTTCTTCGCTCAAAGTTTTGCCGAACAACGGCGCGTCCTCGCCTATGGTGGGTTGGTAGCGCTGCTTGGCTTTGTCGAAACGATAGCTGATGTCTTTGTTTATCACGCTGTAGGCGGGTACGCGCGGGCCGCCGGCACTGATTTGTTTCATCGAATCGAAGCTTAAAATAACCAGCAGTACAAAAGATCCGCCGGTCACCCAGATCGCGGTTTTTTTCCAGAATGTTTCCGACGCCCAGCGGGGCGGACTTTGCTCAGTCATGATGATCTCCAGATTGATGAGAGTGGTGAGTATCTGCATCGTGCGTCGCGGCGCACAACTTCCAGATAAAACGCGGCATCCAGCCGTAGCCGAGTACCATTAACAAGGACAGCAGCAGCCAATAATCGTTAAAATGATTGACGTAGCTGAACACCCCGACGCAAATCAACAAAGCAGCGTAGATTAACCAGGCGGCGAGCTCGAATTTGCGGCGGCCGCTGATCTTGGACCAGGCATACAACGCCGCATACACGGTAGCCAGCAAGATGATCAACGCCGCACTGAAAAAGCTCAGGAAAAAATCGGATAGGGCAACGGGTTCGATCAACATTAAATTTTACCGCCGGACAGTTTTATAACATGCGTTTAAAATGCAACTTTCGGGCAAGTGTAAGCGTCATTAACATTTATTTCAAATACGGCTTTTACCAAATTCACCGACATGCAATTGACTGCACATACCGATTACGCGCTGCGCGTACTGATTTATCTGGCTATCAACACTGAAAAACGGGTAACAATTACTGAATTAGCCGATTTTTTCGGCATCTCCAGAAACCACTTGGTCAAGGTGGTACACAAACTGGGCGTAAAAGGTTTTGTGCTGACGGTACGCGGCAAAGGGGGCGGCATTTGTTTGTCGCGGCCGGCGCGGGAGATCAGTGTCGGCAATGTGGTAAGGGAAGTGGAGGGGCACTTTCAGATGGCAGAATGTTTTAATCCCAAAAAGCAGGGTAGTTGTGCGCTGGAGAAAGGGTGCGGGCTGATAGGATTGTTAGGCGGCGCTGTCGAGCAGTTTTTACAGACTTTGGACAAGGCGGTTTTGAGCGATTTGGTACCAGGGCCCCGGCCGAGTGGCTTGGATGGCGTACCGCTAAAACAGGGTTGAGGCATTGCAATGTTTAGGATGGGTAGAGCGAAGCGAAACCCATCAAGTGTCCTCAAACTGATGCGATGGGTTTCGGCTATCGCCCCTACCCATCCACCATTGTCAATAAAATCCGCTGGCAGCTATTTATCCAGAATGCTAGTTCCTCCGTTTTAACCTGTCCTTGGGCTGGTTTTTTTCGGTTAGCGGTAGGCTCCAACAAAGGGATTGCTGCGCATTTCCGCGCCAAAAGTAGACATAGGGCCGTGACCGGGGATGAATTTCACGTCCTCTCCTAAGGGCCAGAGTTTTAATTCAATCGAGTTGATTAAAGTTTGATGGTCGCCTTTTGGAAAGTCGGTGCGACCGATCGAGCCCTTGAATAGTACATCGCCGACCAGCGCCAGGCGCTCGTCCTCGCTGAAATACACCACATGGCCAGGTGTGTGTCCGGGGCAATGAATTACCAGTAACACTTCATTACCCACCTTAACCGTATCGCCGTCGTTCAGCCAACGCTGTGGGGTAAAACTCACCGATTCAGGAAAACCGAACATCCGGCATTGCTGCGCCAAGGCCTCGATCCAGAAGTTATCTTCAATTTGCGGGCCGATGATCGGCAACGAGAGTTTTTCCGCCAACTCCGCCACGCCGCCAACATGGTCGAGATGGCCGTGGGTGACCAGAATCGATTCCAGCTCCACGCCTCGCTTTTTGACTTCCTTCAGCAATACATCAAGGTCGCCGCCAGGGTCGACCAGAGCGGCTTTATTGGTTTGTTCGCAGACCAGTAAGGTGCAGTTTTGTTGATAGGCGGTGACCGGAATAATGGTGTAGCGCATGAAATTGATGTTGGCTGGAGGTTGGACTCCCGCTCGCGCGGGAGTGATAGATCAGTATCTTAGATATTTAGTAATAAATGTGCCGGCGCTTCCAGACACTCTTTGATGATACCCAAAAATTGCACCGCTTCCTTGCCGTCTATCAAGCGATGGTCGTAGGACAAGGCTAAGTACATGATAGGCCGAATCACGATTTCTCCGTTTTCCACCACCGGCCGGTCCTTGATGGCGTGCATACCCAAAATTGCACATTGCGGCGGATTCAGAATGGGCGTGGACAACATGGAGCCGAAGATGCCGCCGTTGGTGATGGTAAAGGTGCCGCCGCTGAGGTCTTCGACGCTGATCGAGCCGTTGCGGGCTTTATTGCCGAAATCGTGTATGCCTTTTTCGATGCCGGCGAAATCCAGTTGGTCAGCATCGCGCAAAATCGGCACGATTAGGCCGCGCGGTGTAGTCACGGCGATGCCGATGTCGTAGTAGCCGTGGTAAATGATGTCGCTGCCGTCAATGGAAGCGTTAATGGCCGGGAAGCGTTTTAAGCCTTCAATCGATGCCTTGACGAAGAACGACATGAAGCCCAGCTTGATGCTGTGTTTGGTTTCGAAACGATCTTTGTAGTGATTGCGCAGATCGATGACGGCACTGAGATTGACTTCGTTGAAGGTGGTCAGCATCGCCGCGTTTTGCTGGGCTTGCAGCAAGCGTTCGGCCACTTTGGCACGTAAGCGGGTCATCGGCACCCGCTGCTCCGGTCTCAAGCTGGCGACAGCTGTGGCGGACAACGGCGAGTGGGTTTCCGCTGCCGGCGCGGGAGTAGGAGCAGGTGGCGCGTCTTTCGCTTGCGTGTTTAAGAAATCCAAGACGTCGGTTTTCAGAATCCTGCCATGTTTGCCGGAGCCGGCGATGGCTTGCGGATCAAGATCCTTTTCGGCAACCAGTTTGCGAACGGAAGGGCTAAGCACGGCTTCTTCGGTTTTTTCGGTTACCTGGGCCGGTTTGGCTTGCTGGGCGTCGAGTTTGGCGAGTAGTTGGCCGCCGACCACGGTTTCGCCGTCTTGTACCACCAGTTCCAGCAGAGTTCCGGATTTGGGGGCCGGTACTTCCAGGATGACTTTGTCGGTTTCGAGATCAGCCAGATTGTCGCCTTCGTTTACCCATTCGCCCGCCTGTTTGTGCCATGCGACTAAGGTGGCATCGGATACGGATTCGGGAAGGCTGGGGACCAGTATTTCAAAGCTCATGTGTATTTCCTTCGTTGCTGCCATAGAGCGCGGCGTTTACCACGGCGCGTTGTTCATTGAGATGGGTTTTGTAATTGCCGACCGCCGGAGAAGCCGACGCGACCCGGCCGGCATAACTGATCGGGATATTCTTGTCTAGCAAATCGAAAAAATGGTGCTTGCTTTGGTACCAGGCGCCTTGGTTTTTAGGCTCTTCCTGACACCAGACAATATGTTCGACATTGGGATATTTGTCGATTTCGCGTTTGAATTGTTCGTTCGGAAACGGGTAGAGCTGCTCGATACGAATAATCGCGACATGGCGCAGTTGCTCCTGATCCAGGCGGCGGGCCTCCAACAAATCGAAATAGACTTTGCCGGCGCATAAGACTATGCGCGTGACGTGGTAGGGATCGATATCGTCTTGTTCGCCTATCACGTTCAAAAATTCGCCGTCGGTTAAATCGCTGAGTGTCGATACCGCCAGCTTGTGTCGTAGCAAGCTTTTCGGGCTCATGACGATCAGCGGCTTACGATATTGGCGCAACATTTGCCGGCGCAGCAAATGAAAAATTTGCGCCGGGGTGGTGGGTACGCAGACTTGGATATTGTGGTCGGCACACAACTGTAAATAGCGCTCCAGGCGAGCCGAGGAATGTTCGGGGCCTTGGCCTTCAAAACCGTGCGGCAGCAGCATCACCAAGCCGCTGAGTTTGCCCCATTTGGTTTCACCGGAGGAAATGAATTGGTCGATGACCACTTGCGCGCCGTTGGCGAAATCACCGAATTGCGCTTCCCAGATCACCAATTTATTCGGTTCGGTGGAACTGTAGCCGTATTCGAAACCCAAGACGCCGGCTTCCGAGAGCAGGGAGTTAAAGATTTGGGCGCGGCCCTGGTTTTCGCTCAAATGTTTCAGCGGGATGTAGTTTTCACCGTTGGCCTGATTCAGCAAAATAGCATGGCGATGCGAGAAAGTACCGCGGCCGATGTCCTGGCCGGTCAAGCGCATATTGTATTTTTCCAGTAGCAGCGTTGCATAAGCCAGGTTTTCCGCAAAGCCCCAATCCATAGGGATTTCGCCGGCCGCCATTTTATTACGGTCTTCCATTACCTTGGCGACTCTAGGATGTAATTCAAAACCTTCCGGTAAGCTTTGCAGGCGTTGGTTGCAGAACTGGAGATGATCGAGAGTTATCGAGGTGTCGGCGGGCGTGTCCCAATGTTTGTTTTGATACGGCACCCAGCGCGCCGAGTATGAATAAACGTTGTTTTCGATTATTGGCCGCGATACCGGTTGGCCTTCGTTGAGCAGTTGTTGGTAATCCTGCTCCATTTTTTGCACCATGTCTTCCGTGACCACGCCTTCCGCGATTAATTTCTGCGCGTAGATTTGCGGTGGGGTCTGGTGATCGCGGATGGATTTGTACATCATCGGCTGGGTAGCGGCCGGTTCGTCCGCTTCGTTGTGGCCGTGGCGGCGATAGCAAATCAAGTCGATCACCACATCTTTATGAAAGGTGTTCCGGTAATCCAGCGCCAGTTGCGTAACGAAAATCACCGCTTCCGGGTCGTCACCGTTGACGTGAAATACCGGTGCTTGAATCATGTTGGCAACGTCGGTGCAATACAGCGTGGAACGCGCGTCGAACGGGTTGCTGGTGGTAAAACCAATTTGATTGTTGATGACGATATGCACGGTGCCGCCGGTGGAGAAAGCGCGCGTTTCCGACATATTCAAGGTTTCCATCACAATACCCTGGCCGGCAAACGCGGCGTCGCCGTGAATTAATATCGGCAAAATTGCGTCAAAACCATCCGGGCCATGGCGATCTTGGCGGGCTTTTACTGAACCTTCCACCACCGGATTGATGATTTCCAAATGCGAGGGGTTGAAGGCCAGCGTCAAATGAATCGGGCCACCCGGTGTGGCGATATTGGACGAAAAGCCTTGGTGGTATTTGACGTCGCCGGTCAATACGCCGGGCGAGGACGTGTGAGTGCCCTCGAATTCGCCGAACAATACCGCCGGGCTTTTGCCCAATATATTAATGAGTACGTTCAAACGACCACGATGGGCCATGCCGATGACGATTTCCTTGCCTTTGTGTTCGCCGGCGCGCTGGATTAATTCGTCCAGTATCGGAATCAAAGACTCGCCACCTTCCAGCGAAAAGCGTTTTTGGCCGACATATTTGCGGTGCAGGAAGCGCTCCAGGCCTTCGGCCGCAATCAACAACTTTAAAAGCCATTGGCGCTTTTCCGGATGGCTACTGAAATCCGGTTTTGCGCCTTCCAGTTTATCCTTGATCCAACGCTTCTTCTCGTCATCGACGATGTGCATGTATTCGCTGCCGATGCTGCCGCAGTAAATTTCGTTAAGCGTTTGAATAATCGCTTTTAGAGGCAAGCGATCAACGCCGCACAGGCCGCCGGTATCGAACAGGGTGCTCATGTCCGCATCCGTCAGACCATAATATATAGGTTCCAAGTCTGCGGGGATGCTTTGCGATTGGCCAAGCGGGTTGTTAGAGGCTATCTGATGGCCTTTGACCCGGTAATGATTGATCAAACGGGCTACCGCCGATTGCTTCTTGACGCTTTGCTCGGTAAAACCCTGCATTCTGGCCAGTCTGCCTGGTTCTGCAATCGCCAATTTTTCGAAGCGTTCCACAATCACGCTGTGCGGCGTGTCTTCGGTGGCGCCACTGCGAATGTGGTCGAAGCGCTGTCGCCAGCTTGGGCTGATGGATTCCGGATTGCTCAAGTACTGTTCGTACAAGTACTCGATGAAATGGGCGTTGCCTCCGTACAATGAGGAGGACTCTTCAAATTGTTTAAGCAGGCTACTCATGCAAACATCCAGGTTTTCGGCAAGTTCAGCCGATTATGTTAGAACTAAAATGTTATATTACCAAGGACAATGTGTTGTAACGGGCTAGTGCATCAAGTGATTCCAGTTTCATTTGGTTGATTCAATATCGGGAAAAAACATGGCTGATAATAAAGTAGTTATCAAAATTAATTATGATAGGAAACACCCAAGCATAAACGCGGAGCCGCAAACGGTAACGGTTTGGCATATTCGCAGGATACTGGTTGCGGTTCTGGTGTTAGTTTTGATGCTAATAGTATTATTTTCATGGTTTGGTGGCGGCGATGAAGATACCGATACTCAGATCGATACCACGGAAAAAGTTCAAAAATTAAATACACCGGATGTTGAAATGGTTGAACGGCAGGAGCCTGCGCTATTGGAAAAGCCAGTGCCGCCGATAGTACAGCAGGCATCAGCTAACTCAGAAAGTGTTAAAAAAATAGACAGTGTTAAAAAGCCGGCGGCGATTATATTGGACCGCAAGGTTATCAGAGCCTCTTTAAATACCGAACCCAAGGATGATGAGCCCGGCGAACCGATTAAGTCGCCGCTGAGAGTTATTCCTAACCAATCCCGGGAAGTTTTTTATTTTAGTGAGATAAAAAACATGAAGGGTAGATCTTTGTTTCATCGATGGTCGCGTAACGGTCAAATCGTGCATCAAAAACAATTGGATATGAAAGATAAAATAACCAAGGTATGGTCTAGTAAAATCTTGTCTGCCAAAGATAAAGGCGAATGGCAAGTACAGTTGACGGATAAGAAAGGTAAGGTATATTCCGAGGTCAATTTTTCAGTTAACCCTGAATAATAGTTTTATTTATAAACGCCGGGTGATAGAATTGCTTGCGTTTTTTGATTAACGAGGAAAATATGACTGACTTTAATAAACTATCCGAAGCCGAATTACAGGCTGTTATTGATAATGCCGAAAAAGCATTAAAAGAAAGACAATCCAGTAAACGTAAGGAAGTTATTGCGCAAATTAAGGAATTAGCGGCTTCTATCGGTGTAACGGTCGATATTCAAGACGGCGAAAAAAAATCCGAAAGAAAAACCGGCAAAGTTGCGGCTAGATACCGTAGTCCTAACGATGCGTCCTTAACTTGGTCTGGCCGTGGATTGGCGCCGAAATGGATGCAGGAACTACTGGCCTCAGGTCGCAATAAAGCCGAGTTCGAAATTAAATAATCTTCGGATTCAAACCGTAGTCTGGTTTATCCAGTCTTTTAAACGGTTTGCTACCCAGGCTCCATCGTCCAAACATAGATCATGGCCCGCCCACGGGTGCTTGAAGATGTCGATTTGCCATTTATTATGAACGGCGTCGGAACAAGCCGGTGCGACTAAACGGTCGCCCCGGCCGTTCAATATCAGCAAGGGTGTCTCGGGTTTTTTCTGACTAGGCCGATAGCGTGCCGCTGCTTTTAGCTGTCTGATTCCATTAGCAAGGCTGATAGGCCGAACTTGCTGTATGGCGGTCCAGGCCTTGGCCGTTTCCGCGTAGAGATTTGGCCGGTTACTAACCAGCCGAAGGATTGCCAGTTCTCTGTGATACAAATCCCTTTCCAGTAATAACTGAAAAAACTGCGGATAACTCTGCCAACGCATGCGCCGATAAAACGGGCTTAAGCCTGCAAAGCTGGTGTTGACCAGGGCGGCAGCGGCGATGTCGTGCGGATAGCGCTGTAACCACTCCCAGGCTACCATGCCGCCGAGCGATAGTGCGAGTAACGTTACCGGCTTTGCCAGCAAGCCATAGTCTAAAGCCTGGCCGCGGACTTGTGCCGTTATCGCTTCGATGCTGCCCGGGCTAGGTTCTTGGTAATACCGGCCGGTGCCCGGCAAATCGATAGTACTGACGGTTGATCGCGGAAAAGCCTGTTGCAACATATCCGGAAAATTTCCCCAATGTGCAGCCTCTCGGCACAGACCACGCAGTAATAACCAATGTTGTCCGGCTGCTGCTTCAGGCATACCAGAAATCCATCGCTTGTTGCCGATTATGTTCTTGCTGTTGGCTGGTCAATGTCGCCCATTTTTGCGGATAGAGCAGGCTGCGATACAGGAAATCGAATAAGGTCAGATGCCGACGCATGATGCGCTGTTGGCGATGCGGCAACAAGGGGTGAAACAAGCCGTGACGTTGAAACAAATGCGTCGGGCTTTTACGCAGCCACAGCCAAGAGCCCATCTCCAGCGTCAACGGCAGAAACACGCGCTGTCTACCGTGCCGGTCGATAAAGTCGTCATATAGATAATCCCATAAATCGCCGCTGATGACGTATTCCTGGCTCATAGGCTCTATTTTATAAAAATGATGCGGGTAGCAGCGATCAAACAGTTGTTTTAAGCCGTACGCTTCGGCGATGCCTGGAAACGGCGTCTGGCAGGACGCATAGGGAAACCATAATCTATCGTGGATGCCAAACCCAGAATGCAGATCGATAGCAATCGATAACGGGGCATTGAACAGATGTTTATGCACCACCCGGCATAGGGCTTGGGCTTCCTTTTCCATTTTCGATTCATCGCCGCGATACCAGGGCAGT
>Ga0160185_101765_pt1 | contig 11663 bp, 9 predicted proteins | sample met14sb_2_FD_108556 | JGI IMG/M metagenome (GOLD analysis project Ga0160185, IMG submission 108556) | Synthetic bacterial communities of pure cultures from sediment of Lake Washington, USA, under high oxygen condition - MT... | ecosystem: Engineered > Modeled > Simulated communities (microbial...... | reverse complement strand
TTTAAAACATGCAAGCACTCCCAATTTTTATCAATATCACTAATCGGTTATGTATTGTGATTGGCGGCGGCGATGTCGCTACGCGCAAAGTCAGCATGTTGTTAAAAGCCAACGCTGCCATCACTTTAGTGTCACCAGAAATCTGTCATGAGTTACAAGCGTTGGTCGATGACGGGAAAATTAAATGCATTCAATCCAACTATCACAAGCAGCAGCTTGAGGGCGCATGTTTGGTCGTCGCTGCGACGGATGATATGACGGTTAACGAAGCAGTCTCCAAAGACTCAAAGGTGCTAGGCATTCCTGTTAACGTGGTTGATGCTCCGGATTTGTGTACGTTTACGATGGGCTCTATTATCGAGCGTAGCCCAGTCGTGATTGCCGTTTCTAGTGAGGGCAATGCCCCTGTATTGGCGCGTTATATCCGCACTAAAATTGAAACCATGCTACCTGCTGGTTATGGCCGTATCGCGGGTATCGCTGGCGAGTTTCGCGATAAAGTAAAGGCAAAATTTACCACCACGCAAGCTCGCCGCCGATTCTGGGAAGATGTACTACAAGGCCCGTTAGTTGAGCGTGTTTTATCAGGCCAAGAACAATCAGCGCGTACTTTGTTGCAAGACTTAATTGATCAAGAAAACGTCACCACGAATAAAGGCGAGGTGTTCTTGGTTGGTGGCGGCCCAGGTGATCCTGATTTGTTAACATTCAGGGCGTTACGCTTGATGCAGCAGTGTGATGTCTGTGTCTATGATAAGTTGGTGAGCCCAGAAGTGATGGAATTGGTGCGCCGTGATGCGGAGCTGATTTACGTAGGTAAATCGCGTGACCAGCATACGCTTCCGCAAGAGGAAATTAATGCTTTGCTTGCTAAGCTAGCATTGCAAGGTAAACGCGTACTTCGTTTAAAAGGTGGCGACCCATTTATATTTGGTCGTGGCGGCGAAGAAATTGAAACGCTGATGGAGCATGGTGTTCCATTTCAGGTAGTACCAGGCATTACCGCTGCGAATGGTGTTTCTAGCTATGCTGGAATTCCGCTGACGCACCGAGACTACGCACAAGCTTGTTTGTTTATTACTGGGCACTTAAAAGATGGTAGTCTAGATTTGGATTGGGAAGCGATGGCTAGACCAAGACAAACTGTTGTCATTTACATGGGTTTAGTTGGCTTGGCGCAAATCTGCGAGCAACTAATTAAGCACGGTGTTTCTCCTGATATGCCGGTTGCCGTGGTGCAGCAGGGCACAACGCAACGCCAAAAGGTTGTGACAGCAACACTGGCAGACCTATTTGAAAAAGTGACTGAAGCGGGGTTAAAACCGCCATGCCTCACGATTATTGGTGAAGTGGTACATCTGCGTGAGAAGTTGGCTTGGTTTGAGCCTGGCGTATAGCTGCTTTATTAACAGAGAATTTTGTTAACTGTCTATCTAATCAAATGGTTAGTTGATTAATTATTAGCTTGGCATGTAAGTGATTTTTGTTGTATGTTAGTTTTTAATCGGGATGCTGAGGCGAGCTTCTAAGCCTCCTTCTGGCCGGTTGATCAGCTCTAACTTGCCATGATGTAGTTTAGCAATACGGTCTGCAATCGCTAGCCCTAAGCCGCTACCCCCGGCATTGCTGCGTGCAGTATCAAGCCGCTCAAATGGGCGCAATATTTTTTCTAAATGGGTTTCTGGAATACCCGGCCCATTATCAAAAACGCTAATCACAATACAGTCTGCGAGGATTTGGCTGCTTACGCGTACTTGTCCGCCCCCATAGTTATAAGCATTGCCAACGAGATTGTCTAGCAGGCGTTGCATAGCAAGCGGTTTAATTGGTACTTTATAAGTGGGTGCTAATTGGATGACTAAATCTCGTCCTGCCCGTTCTTGTCTATCATGTAATCCTTGCAGCAAAGTATTGATATCGACCATCAATGTTGGCTCACCCTCCGTGCCGCGAACAAAGTCTAAGAACTGATGGATAATGTTATCCATGTCTGCAATATCCTGCACCATGCCAGACTTCAGGTAGCCACAATCTTTCTCCGGTAGCATTTCTACCGCAAGGCGCAGTCGCGCTAGGGGTGTGCGAATGTCGTGAGAGACACCAGCAAGAATCAGTGTTCTTTCCGCGTCTAGCTCTGCTAGTGATTCCGCCATTTTGTTAAAAGTAGTGCTTACTTCACGTAACTCCGTCACGCTATCTTCGGGGAGTTTATCAGGGCGCTGGCCTTTACGTAGTTTATCGGCTGCGCTTACTAGTAAATTAAGCGGCTTGTTAATGCGTGCGGCTAGTACATAGCCACCAGCTAGAGATAAACTCAATACTAGGCCAATCCAACCCAGCCATTGCCAAGGAAATGAGCGCTCTACGTGTACGTTTGGGATGACCACCCAAAAGTCATCTTGATCAATGCCAAAACTAACCCATAACCCATCTATGCCATAATGATTGGTTGTAATAATGGTTTGTACACCTAAGCGTTCACGTATTTTATCAGCGACCATATTAATAAATGGGTCGTCTGGCAGTGGAGCAATTTCTTCCATGAAGTCTGCATAATAAATACGCACACCTTCTTTTCCGGTTAATTCTGAAAGTAATGCTAAACGAAGGTTTTCTTGAGATGCAATTAAAGATGCACGCGTATAGTTAACAACAGTGACTGCTTGTAATGCCGTTGCCTGCGCGCGCGGCTCTCGTTCAAAGTATTCAAAAATCTTTAAAGATGCAAACTGACCTATCGCTAAAAGCAGAGCGATGAGCAGCATAATTCTTGAGAGTAGTTTTTTTGGTAAAAGACGCAAGGGTATTGGCTTTGGTAATAAAATTGAGCATTAAATCAGGCAATCCAAGGCATGCAAGAAAGCCTGTTGCCTTGTTTTCGACTAATTATCGGCTTCGCCATCCGGTATAAATACGTAGCCAAATCCCCACATGGTTTGCAAATAGCGAGGGTGAGCAGGATCAGGCTCAATTAGCTTGCGTAAACGCGATACTTGTACGTCAATGCTGCGATCATAAACATCCAGTTCACGTCCGCGCGCTAGTTGCATCAGTCTGTCGCGTGATAAAGGTTGGCGCGGGTGATCCACAAAAACTTTTAGCAATGCAAATTCGCCACTGGTAATCGCAATCGCAGTCCCTTGGCGGCTCAGTGAGCGTGTGGCTGCGTTGAACACAAAGTCGCCAATCGTAATGTTCTCTGCAGCATTCGCAGGTGCGCTAGGCACTAAACGCTCATGTCTGCGCATCACCGCATTGATACGTGCTAATAATTCTCTTGGGTTAAATGGTTTTGGCAAATAGTCATCAGCACCCATTTCCAGGCCGATAATTCGATCTACCTCGTCGCCACGCGCTGTTAGCATCACGATCGGCATCATGGTTGCACTGCCACGCATTCTGCGGCAAATGGATAATCCATCCTCGCCTGGCAACATTAAATCTAGCACTAATAAATCAATAGCATCGCTGTTTAGAATACTATCCATCTCTTTAGCGTCATTTGCAGTTTTGACGGTAAAGCCTTGTTCTGTGAGATAGCGTTGCAACAGTTCACGTAAACGCACATCGTCATCTACGACTAAGATTTTTTTATTTTGGTCTGCCATGATTATGTTTAAACCTTAATTTTTAATAAAATGATATTGAATGTTATTCAAAACAATATTATTTTCAATAACTGTAAAGTGTATGCTAAATTTATATTTATATTCAATATTATGTGATTAAACTTTAAAATTTATTGATTGTCACATGTCACAGATTGTAAAAATTTACAATTTCTTACAATTTCATCGTTAAATGAAACATTCAATTAACAAACGTGCTTCATGATAATGCAACTTAAATTGTAATGCTCAACATTGGAACCTTGATTCTTTGGATTTGATCTTGCTAAACAATATGTCATCGACCAAGTATGCGTGCCTAGTTTTATGCATGGGATTAAGCTTTTCGTTAAGCCTAAATGCTGAAAATAGAAATAGTTTGTCAGCAACCGCTGACAAATCAAAGCGCGTGGTAGAAGATGAACGTTTTGCTGAGGATGACGGCAGAAGCGATGGTTACCAAAAAACGCTTAATTTAAACTTCAGTCCAGAGCGTAGAGAAATGTTGCGTAAGGCGCTTGAAGAGTATGCGCGCTCTATTGATCCGAGTCATGATCAAATTGAAGAGCGCAGACGTGCAATGCAAGAAAGCATTGAGGCACGTTTTTTTGAGGCAGATACCAATAATAACAGCACAATAGACCGGCAAGAGGCGACAGAAAAGCTGCCGCAGATCGCAAGACATTTCAACAGTGTTGATACCAATCAGGATGGCGTCATCTCATTAAATGAGCTAGTTGAGGCGCAAGCAAGAATCCTAGAGCGCCGCAGAGCGGCAGAAGCTGCAATTCAGTTGGAAAAGCAGAAAAGAATGATTGAGGCGGAAGCGCTAGAAGAAGCTAAAGCCAAAAACAAGCAAGCAACCAATATACCGAAAAAGAAGTCACTGTAGCGTTAATTGGTTTCAGTCTTTAACCCACTTCTAGTGTTCGCCGACTATCAGCTGACACTCATGCAGTAATCTATATCCTCAGTTTTTAATTTAGTCTTTATACCTTTGCACTATGCATTCGTGCATAATAAGTATCAATGATTAATCAATCCGGTGTTTTTGTATGGCGTTAAGGCTCGAAGTTGCTGAGAGCATAGCCAATATTCCTGCTGATGCATGGGATGTATTGGCGGGAGGTGTGCCACTACTTAGCCATGCTTTTTTAAGTGCTTTTGAAACGTCAAGTTCTGTAGGCGCTGGTACTGGCTGGCAACCTTGCTTTTTGCTGTTGTACGATGATACCCAACTAATAGGCGCTATGCCGCTATACGTTAAATACCATTCTTATGGTGAGTACAGAATGTTGTGTCGTATACTTTGAAATGTCCAAGTAAAACAATGTCAAAAAAAACTCATGAATACAACAAGAAATCAAAAAAATAATTTGGTTAGAAATACTTGGACAAAAAATAGTGTATTTATAAATACTAAATATAATTCTTATGGAAAGCAGATTTTAGGAAAAGTTGAAATCAACTTTTCAAAACTGAATGTTCAGCGAGGTGGATTTTTAGAGCAAGTTATAAGAGATTTACCTAGTCCGATACATCCATTAATCGCAAGGACTTTTTCAAGTTCACTAGATTTTATAACGTCAGATATTACTATCTCTTCAAAATTAAGTACTTTAGTATCTAGTCTTAACTATTCAGATATTTGGTTGATATATCAACATATAGAAATATATATCAAAACAAAGAATTACAAAGATCCCTACGCTTTATACATTAAAGCTGTACAACCATTTAAAGGTTGCCACTCTACCTTATCAAATGGGCAACTGGTAAGGGATATTCAGTTTAGAACTTCATTTAAATATAATTCAAAAGACACTAGAAAATTAATTAGCGAAAGATATGACGAGGGAATTAATGACTCTGAAATGGCTTACCCTCTTTCATTAATCTTAAATGACAGTAAAGATGACCTTGAACAAAAGAGTGTTAAGCATCTTCAAACACGTCTGGATAGATTATCTGATGTATGCATCGAGGTAATTCAAAGTCATCTTGAAAACGTATCGAAAATTAAGGCATTTAAAAATGAGTCTCTTAGATCGAAATACACATCCGAAAGAATTAAAACGATAGTTTCGAAATATGAAAGCCTTAAAGACAAGAAATTTAGAGTTCCAGAAGCTGATAAGTTAAGTTTATATTTGTCATTGATTGAGGAATATGAGCTTTATAAACATCAAGAGTTAGAGTTTAAATATTCGTTTTCTGACTTAAATTATATTCATGACGACGAGTTTAATAGACTACATCTAAAACCTGTAGACTTTTTGTTAAGTGATTATTATCTTCCGCGTAATGTTGTATTTGCATGTTTATTAATATTACTAATTGAAACAGGATGGAATCCATCAACTTTACTAACTTTGACCAAGGATCGAATTGATACAAGTCTAGTTAATAAAATCAAAGTGGTGGGTATCAAGACAAAAACAGATCAAATACAAGAATATCTTATAGATAAAAATATTAAAGGTGCTGCAGAGTCATGGCCTTACAAATGCGTTCATTTGCTTTTAGATAACTTCAATAATATTGAAAGATTTTCCACTGGACAATTAAACTCAATTTTTTTATGTAAATTGAATAGAACCGGGCTTATTTCGAATGTTTTTGAATCAATATCACATATTGAAAGAGATATCGAAGTTTTCTGTAATTATTCAAAAATCCCCATTTTCAAACTTAAAGATATTCGTGATCAAAAAATCAATCTTGAGTATATGAAGTCTGGGAAGAATCCATATACTGCTATGGTTTTGCTAGGACATAAAGATTTAAGCACTACATCATCTTACTTGAATACAAATATTTTAAGAGTTCTAAGTGAGGCGAATATTAACGAATTCATGCGAAGATTGGGCGATACAATTTTATTTGCAGGTGGAATTGTTGCTAATGGTGATGACTGTACGATTAATGAAAAATTACTATTCCCAGTTAGTTCTTACAGCGATAAATCAATAGCAGATGAGTGGATCAATAGCATTGGTAAACTAAAAATTATTATAGGTCGGCCTGAAATTGAGCATTGTGCAATGCAAATGCAATATTACAAAGAATCTATTCCAAACTTAAAAGACTCAAATAAAGAAAGATTTTTAGAGTTCCACATCCCACGTATTTTGTTTTGTATTGCGATGTATAAGTTCATTCTTGAGAGTGAGTATAGAGGTGTCTTAAGAGCTATAGAAAGGAGCTTGAACAATGGCTAGGGTTCCTCACAAGCATATTGAAAACAATTTCATCGATACAAGCTCGCAATTTGATGAAAAATGGCAATCGGTACTTAAGCACGAAAAGTATATTTCGGACTGGAATGATAATCTAATTATTATTGACACATCGCACCATCAAGAAAGTCAAAAAAAATTAAAGACTATAGATTTGAATAATATCTCTTTAGCTGTTCATGGCAAAAGAAGTATTCACTCTTCTAATATGATGATGTCTGAATTTTCAAATTTATGTGACTTAACAAAACTTTCTATAAATGCAGCTCTTTTCCGATATGAAAAGGGAAAACTATCTGATGCTATCGGGAGACAATTTAGTTTAATACAAAAAGTTTTTATTTGGATGGTTAGAAAAGGGGTGTATAAATTTTCAGATTTAACTTCAGATGATTTCAGAGAGCTCGGATTAGAACTATCAAGAGTAGGTTGGTGGGGCGTTCTTGACTATGACGAAGCATTTAAGATGCTACTTGAAAAAGTTAAATTAAATCCAGATTTACTAAGCAGTTTATTAGGATTAGGTAAGGCTAAATGGTCATCAATTAATTATGAGTTTTTAAAAAGTGAAATTGGTTTGCCATTTCCAGCTACTCAAATACCAATGTATTTTAGAGATGGCTTATCTGAATTACTAGATGACAAAAGACCTAATCCAAAAGGCTCTGGCTTCAAAGTGGGTAATAGCAAAGACTCACTAATTGATAGCTTTTCAGGTATTAATTTATTAGCGCTACATCCCAAAGTTTTTGACAACATCTCATTTTTACCATTTCCCTTCGCTAGTAGAGCTGCTAAGAAGCTAAAACACAATTCAATTTCAAATCGAACCAAAACAATCTCACTACCAGATGCGATCAGTTTATTTAAAGAAGCCACAAAGTGGGTTTATATTTTATCTCCAGGAATATTAAAACTTGCTAAGTCTACAAGAGATCTGATTGAACAACTCTCAAATGAATATGGGTACGATAGTACTGATAACGAGTGGAGTAAATCACAAAAATTAAACACTATCGTCAAAAAATCAATTGAAGAAAACTATAGAGATTTAAAAAATCATTACGATTTCCCATATGAGTCTTTAAGTGCCATACAGGGGCAAAATTCTCTTAAAGGTTTGATACATACATTACAAACATCTCTGTTTATCCTTATTGCAGTTAATCATGGTAGAAGGCTAAATGAAGTAGTTGGTAAAGATCTTCCATATGGACTTTATAAAGGGTGCATAAGTGACTATGGATTTGAAATTCCTAATCATACTATTGAAATTTATATAGAAAAAACAGTACAAAATTTCGCTGACTTCTTTTGTAACCAGGTTGTCGTTGACTGCGTCAATCTATTGGAAAAGCTATATGACTTGCTGAGTCCGTTTGAAGCACAAAATAAAATTCATCCAGAAAATATAATTGATAAACGAAAACAAAAGCTATTTAAATTAAGAAGTTTTTCTATTGCAGGGTTTCAAAGTGATCTAGAAAATTATGATTTTAGCGAAAACTCCAAAGAGTTTTTCAGATTGGCGTCTGTAGAACAAAGTGCTATTAATAATCGTGCGCACCCTTTCCGTAGGTTATTTGCGCTTTTGTACATGAACAGATTTGATCATCCTGAACTTTTAGCTCTCCAAAATCATTTAAGACATATTAGTCCTGAATCTACTCATATTTATGTTTCTCCTGGAAATGGTGAGTTGTCTTACCAAGCTAGTTGCGAGATTGAGGCATTAGCAAATAGAGAGAACACAGAGCTCGGCTTGGAAGTTAATAAAGCATCAGCAGAATATTTGAAAAATAAAGTTTTAGACATCCTGGATGGCCAACTTGTAGGAGGTTATTTTCCCAGATTGGTCAGTAAGTTAATTACAAGGTTAAATTTAGATGCAGAATTTTCAGAAAAAACCTTAGAGGACAAAACTCAAGAGGTTACTGAAAAAATTATAGGTAGGGGTTTTATGCCACTACCAATGAGCAGTGGTGTTTGTATGATTGGCAGTTCAAAACATACACTCAAAATTGCTTCATGCTATGAGAATAACAAGCTAAATCCTTCAAAAGCATCACCAGAAACCTGTTCGAAGTGCGTTAATCATTTATATCCAATAAATACTTCAATACTACTTGACAATGAAATTGAATGTCTCTTATCAAGTAGTAAGGATACTCGGATTCCATTACACATAAGAAATGAACAAGTAAAAGAAGCAAATAGTTTAGCAAAAATAAAAGAGCTAGAAATGAATATAGCTAAAGATAACAAAACGATTTTTGACAACTTTGCGGAGTCATGGAGAAAGAATTTAGAAGGATGTTATGAATAGTAATCATATTTCTGGTCAAAACAGAGAAAAGTCACGAGCAAACATTGAGCACAAAATTAACATACTTAAAAAGTGGTCAAGTGATGGCATACCAATTAAATTAGATAATAATGGTTCTGAGGTACGAGATAAGACTGGAGAGTTGGAGTTTGAGTGGGTTCCTCTTTCAATTTTAGATTTTTCTAAATGGGATGGGTCACAAAACTCATCAATATGTGTTGAATTGATAGGGCAATTTAAAACCGTTAGTAGAGAAACACTTAATAAGGATTACAACAGTGATTTGAGATCTTTATTATTAAATACATTAAAACTTGTTAAAGCTAGACTAGTTCAACAAACTGAGCACTCAAACAAGCTAGGTACAATACAAAAGTTAAACCTAGATTTAAAATACTGGGAATTATTAGCTAAAACTATGGCTACAGATATAGCTCAATTAAAACTTAAGAATAGTGAAACAGAAGGAAAAGTAAAGAAACTCCAGAGGGCTCTCGATAATAATAAAGACGAAACACAAAAATTGATCCAAGCTAAAGAGGAGAGGATACAGTCTCTACTTGCATCACTTAATAAAATTACTAAGTTTAGTGCTCTAAAAAAAGAATGATTGAAGATATTAGTTATGTAGTGCCGAATACTAAAGTAGTTTCAGATTTAAGAAGAAGCTACAAAATCACTTTGATTTGGGGTCAGATAAATGAAGAGTATAAGGTTCCGATTTTTTATGACCATAAGATGACTTTGGCAGCACCGTTTGTAGACTACTGCATATATTTAGCTAAAGATAAAATTGCAGTTCATACTAAACAGCAAGCATATAAATCCTTTATTGAGCCATTATCAACTGCTATCTCAAATTTCTTGGAATTTTTACGAGTTCAAAATATAGATTGGAAGCTCGTAGATGACTCAATTCTGTCTAACTATCTTAACTGGAGTCTTGAAAAAACAGTTTTAAATAGCAGAAGTAGAAACAAGTTAGCGGCAAGTCGAACTGCAAATGACAAGCTTATAAAAATATACGATTTTTATTTTTGGGCGCAAAATCATGCTTTGCTTTTAAGTGATTCAATCGGCTGGAATAACGAAAGAATCAGATCATCACTAGGTAAAGGGCAGAGTGATAAAGTTCAAATCTCACATAGAGATTCATACCCATTGTGTTTTAGAGGTGTTGGAAAAGGATCTAGAGTTAGAGAATCAAAGTATTTGTCAGACAATCAAATAGATAAAGTTGTAGATGAGTTGCTAAGTAATAAGTCTAGTTATTTAAGGAGTAGAAACTTATTAATTTTTAGGATAGCTGAATCAGTTGGTTTTCGCCGAGAAAGTATAGCAAGCTTAAAAAAAGATCAATTTAATATAAACTCCATAAATCGTGCTGTTGAAAGTGACACTAAGTTTTTAGTTGTTCCATCTAAGCAGAAGTTTGGATATCAAAATTCTTTCCAATTTCCAATTGCGCTTGCTCTTAAAATTTCAAAGTATTGCGAAAATGAAAGAAGCCAACTCTTAGCTAAACTAAGTATTGATGAGAAAGTAGCGAATAATGCAGTTTTTCTGTCCGAAACAACTGGTGCACCTATAAAAGCAACAACAATTACGCATGTTATAGGTTCAGCAATAAAAAAGGAAGTTCCAAGTAAAGGTATGGGCCCCCATGCTTTGAGGGATACTTTTACTACTAATCGTATGGCTAAGGAAATATCTTCACGTAAAAGAAATAAATTTTCTTTGGCCCCAGAAGACTTAGCATTAGTATTGGCTGCAGAATTGGGACATAAATCAATTACAAGTCAGGCACCATACACCAGTGCCATGAAGCTTGTAAGTGAATTTGATATTGAGCAAACTCAATCAATAAAAATTCTTGAGCTACAAATGGAGAACGATAGGATCAAACTTGAGTTGCAAAATTTAAAAGCTAAATAGCTAAAAAATACTAAATTACATTATAAGTATATTGAAATGAGGGTGATTAAGTGTTCTAGTTCAGACCTGATCTGACGGTTACCGAATTTTAGGGTACCTGTCAGATTAGATTTGGTTTAGATTTTTCCCATCCCCAATCAATTTCCCACTAAGTTAAATTTTCGATTGGCGTTCTGCCATTGCAAACTTTTCCCTGATGAGTTTGTTCATCGATCTACATATGTTAAGCATTTAAAGGTGAGTTTTTTCGGGTTTGTGGTGAGACTTTTCGTGGTTATGGTGATACTTTTCGGAATGGATTAGTAATATATGCTTAAAGAATAGGCATTTTCTCCCAAAAACTCTCATTATTTCTCGATTTAACTAGTCTATGCACCGAATTTTCTCACCTTTAGATTAGTTGAGCTGACTTTGACTCCCCCAAAGCTCACCTTTAGTCCAGTTTATATCGTCTTAGCTCCGAATCTTCTCACCTTTAAATCTAAATTAATCAATTTTTTGGATGCTGATTCACACTTAATAGGTTTCTATCCGTCAGCTAAATCCCTTGAATTC
>Ga0160185_106549_pt1 | contig 12179 bp, 8 predicted proteins | sample met14sb_2_FD_108556 | JGI IMG/M metagenome (GOLD analysis project Ga0160185, IMG submission 108556) | Synthetic bacterial communities of pure cultures from sediment of Lake Washington, USA, under high oxygen condition - MT... | ecosystem: Engineered > Modeled > Simulated communities (microbial...... | reverse complement strand
TTTTTTTAGCACGAGGCTTACGGACCAATTGATTGATCGTGGCCATTCTTAACTACTCCAAATATGCAATGTTTAATAAGCAATAAAGGACTCTGCGCGATCACAGATCAATACAGCTCCGCCCAAACCTATTGGCCGATGTGAGCAGAGCATGATACCTTTACAATAGACCTAGGTCAAGCGTTTTTAAAATTCTCTACTCTACATTCAAAGCTTGTTTCAACGCTTCCTCCACATCGACAGCTTCAATGGCCTGACTAGAAGCTTCTGAACCGGAACCAGAGTCCGCCGCCCTTCTCTTACGTCGCTGTTCATGGTAAGCCAAACCAGTACCCGCCGGTATGAGACGACCAACAATGACGTTCTCTTTTAAGCCATTCAAGCTATCGCTGATACCTCTTACCGCCGCATCTGTCAACACCCGAGTCGTCTCTTGGAACGACGCCGCCGAAATAAATGACTCGGTGGCCAACGATGCTTTCGTGATACCCAGCAACAAAGAATCGTAGCTAGCCGGAATCTTACCTTCACGTTCAACTTGGTCGTTCACTGAGTTAATCATGGTACGTTCGACCTGCTCTCCTTTGACGAAATCTGTGTCTCCAGAGGCGGTAATCTCGACTTTTCTGAGCATTTGGCGGATGATTGCCTCAATATGCTTGTCGTTGATTTTTACACCTTGCAGACGATATACATCTTGAATTTCTTTTACCAGGTAGTCGGCCAATTCTTCGATACCGCGCAGTCTTAAAATATCATGAGGGGTCAGCTCACCTTCAGCGATGGTTTCGCCTTTATCAACAAATTCACCCTCGAATACGGTGATATGCCGCCACTTTGGAATTAGGGTTTCGTATTGCTCGCCTTCCGAATCCGTGATGATGACGCGCTGCTTACCCTTAGTTTCTTTACCAAAGGAGACCATACCGGTTGCCTCCGCCAAAATAGCAGGGTCTTTTGTTTTACGCGCTTCAAACAGATCAGCAACCCTTGGCAAACCACCGGTAATATCCCTGGTTTTACTGGATTCTTGCGGAATTCTCGCTAAAACGTCACCAACCTTTACTTCCCCTCCGTCCTTAACCCCAACGATAGCGCCTGCAGGTAAAAAGTATTGAGCTGGAATATCAGTACCCGGCAAATTGATTTGCCCACCTTGCTCATCAAGAAGACGAACCATAGGCCGCAACTCTTTACCGGCTGAGCTTCTTTGCTTAGGATCCGTAACCACTCTCGAGGTTAAGCCAGTGACATCATCTGACTGCTCTTGAACGGTGATCCCGTCCATAAAATCAATCAGCTGAATAAAACCGTCTACTTCGGTGATAACCGGGTGAGTATGCGGATCCCAGTTCACGATAATATCGCCAGCACTGACCGGGCTACCATCACCCACCGACAATACGGCACCGTAAGGAATTTTGTAACGCTCACGCTCACGACCGTAATCATCCATAACCCCAACCTCGCCAGACCGAGATACCGCAACAAGATTGCTCTCTCTGTTCTTAACGGTTTTTAGGTTATTGAGCTTTGCAGTACCGCTGGATTTAACTTGCACGTTGCTAACCGCAGCAGACCGCGAAGCAGCACCACCGATGTGGAAGGTCCGCATTGTCAGCTGAGTACCAGGTTCACCAATTGACTGTGCCGCCACAACGCCCACGGCTTCACCGATGTTAACTAAATGACCGCGCCCTAAATCACGCCCGTAGCATTTGGCACAAACACCTTGCCTCGATTCGCAAGTAATCACAGAGCGCACCAACATCTTGTCAACGCCGTTATCTTCCAGAACCGTGACCAAATTTTCGTCAATCATGGTGCCGGCAGGAATCAGAATATTATTGCCGGCGGGATCGGTTACGTCTATCGCCGCGACTCTTCCCAACACGCGATCAGCCAAAGGCTCAACCACGTCCCCGCCTTCAATAATCGGCATCATGGTCAGACCGTTTTGTGTACCACAATCAGATTCAGCAATCACCAAATCCTGTGCGACGTCGACCAAACGTCGAGTCAAATAACCCGAGTTAGCGGTTTTAAGCGCGGTATCCGCCAAGCCTTTGCGAGCACCGTGGGTTGAAATAAAGTACTGTAATACGTCCAAGCCTTCACGGAAGTTCGCAGTAATCGGCGTCTCAATAATGGAGCCATCCGGTTTAGCCATCAAACCCCGCATACCCGCCAACTGGCGAATCTGTGCGGCGGAACCCCGCGCACCGGACTCGGCCATCATAAAGATGGAGTTGAACGATTTTTGCTTTACATTCTCGCCTTTTGAGTTGACAACTTCGTCTTCACCCAAACCTTCCATCATTACTTTCGCGACCTGATCATTGGCGCGAGACCAAATATCAACGACCTTATTGTAACGCTCACCGTCCGTAACCAAACCGGAGGCGTACTGGTTTTGAATTTCATTAACCTCGGCGTCGGCGGAACGAATGATGTCGGCTTTCTTGACGGGAATTTCCATGTCTTCGATACCGAAAGACACCCCGGAGCGCGTGGCATATTTAAATCCCAGGTACATGATCTTATCTGCCAACATTACGGTTTCTTTGATACCGAGATAGCGGTAGCTATAGTTGATCAGCCGGGAAATATTCTTCTTGGTCATGTCGACGTTGACCAATTCGTAAGGCATACCGTCTGGCACAATACCCCAAACGATTGCGCGCCCTACCGTAGTTTTCTTTCTGCTGACGATGGTTTCGAAGTCGCCTTCCGGAGTTTTCAATTTCTCGGTGACGCGCACTTCAATTTTACTTTGCAATTCAACAGCTTTAGCGTCAAGCGCTAACATTACCTCTGACAAATCGCCAAATACACTACCCTCGCCTACCGCATTAATTTTCTCACGTGTAATGTAATACAAGCCCAAAACTACGTCCTGAGAAGGATTGATTACTGGCTCACCGTTGGCGGGCGATAAAATATTGTTAGTTGCCATCATCAAGGTACGCGCTTCCAACTGCGCCTCAATAGACAACGGAATATGCACGGCCATTTGGTCGCCGTCGAAGTCGGCGTTGAACGCACTACAGACCAAGGGATGCAACTGAATGGCTTTACCTTCGATCAAAATCGGCTCAAATGCTTGAATACCTAATCTATGCAACGTCGGAGCACGGTTTAGTAATACCGGATGCTCACGAATTACTTCTTCAAGAATATCCCATACTTCCGCACCTTCACGTTCCACCATTTTCTTGGCTGCTTTGATCGTCGTCGCTAAGCCACGCAACTGCAATTTGCTGAATATGAAAGGTTTAAACAACTCCAAAGCCATTTTTTTCGGCAAACCGCACTGATGGAGCCTTAATGTCGGCCCCACCACGATAACCGAACGTCCGGAATAATCGACGCGCTTGCCCAACAAGTTCTGCCGGAAACGACCTTGCTTACCTTTGATCATATCGGCCAAAGATTTCAAAGGACGTCTGTTGCTACCGGTGATAGCACGACCGCGGCGACCATTATCCAACAACGCATCGACCGCCTCTTGCAGCATGCGTTTTTCGTTGCGAACGATGATGTCAGGCGCGTTCAAATCCAGCAAGCGTGTTAAGCGATTATTTCTGTTGATTACCCGACGATATAAATCATTCAAATCGGAGGTTGCGAAACGACCGCCATCCAATGGCACCAATGGACGCAACTCGGGTGGCAATACTGGCAAGACCGTCATAATCATCCATTCCGGACGATTATTAGAAGCCAGCAAAGAATCGATAACTTTCAGCCGTTTCGAATATTTTTTGATTTTGGTATCGGAATTCGTCGCGTTGATTTCTTCACGTAGCGTGTTGATTTCTTCTTTTAAATCAATTGATTTGAGCAAATCATAGATCGCCTCGGCACCCATTTTTGCAACGAAATCGTCGCCGTGTTCTTCAACAGCGTTCAAATATTCTTCGTCGGTCAGAAGCTGGCCTTTCTCCAACGGAGACATGCCCGGATCAATCACGACGAATGTTTCAAAATACAACACCCGTTCGATCGAACGCAATGTCATATCCAATAGCAAAGCAATCCGGGAAGGCAGTGATTTCAGAAACCAAATATGCGCCACCGGGCTGGCCAAATCGATATGGCCCATTCGTTCGCGGCGTACTTTAGACAAGGTAACTTCGACGCCGCATTTTTCGCAGATGACGCCGCGATGCTTTAGGCGCTTGTATTTACCGCACAAGCACTCATAGTCGCTGATGGGTCCGAAAATCTTGGCGCAAAACAAGCCGTCACGTTCCGGTTTAAAGGTTCGGTAATTGATTGTCTCAGGCTTTTTCACTTCACCATAAGACCATGAACGAATCATGTCCGGCGAAGCCAATCCAATGCGGATATTGTCAAAATCGTCTGTACGACCTTGACGTTTTAAGAAATTCATTAAATCTTTCAAGAGCTTATCCCCTTTAAATGTTATCCGATATTGTCCAGAATCTATCTCGCAAAGAACAGAATTAGTCTTGTTCCATTTCGATATTCACTGCCAGCGAACGAATCTCTTTCACTAAGACATTGAATGATTCCGGCATGCCGGCTTCCATTGAATGGTTGCCATCGACAATGTTTTTATACATTCTGGTTCTGCCTGTCACGTCATCGGATTTGACCGTCAACATTTCTTGCAATGTGTACGCGGCGCCGTAAGCTTCCAGGGCCCAGACCTCCATCTCACCAAAACGCTGGCCACCGAATTGCGCTTTACCGCCCAACGGTTGCTGCGTTACCAAACTGTAAGGGCCGGTAGAACGCGCATGCATTTTGTCGTCCACCAAGTGATTCAGTTTCAGCATATACATGTAACCCACAGTAACTTCACGCTCAAACGGTTCGCCTGTTAAGCCATCGTACAGTACGGTTTGCCCGTGCTCCGGTAAATCGGCCAAACGCAACATGGTACGAATATCTTCTTCCGAAGCCCCGTCGAAGACCGGGGTCGCCATCGGTACACCGGCAACCAAGTTGACCGCCATCTCTAGAATTTCTTTATCGGTAAACGAATTCAGATCTTCCTTTCGGCCGCTGCAATTGTAAATTTTCTCCATGAAACCACGTATTTCCGCGACTTTTGCTTGAGCTTCCAGCATCTTACCGATCTTGATACCCAAGCCTTTAGATGCCCAACCCAAATGCGTTTCCAACACCTGACCAACGTTCATCCGCGATGGTACGCCAAGAGGATTTAACAAAATGTCGACGGGGTTACCGTCAGCGGTATACGGCATGTCTTCAATCGGCACGATTTGGGAGATAACCCCCTTGTTACCGTGACGGCCGGCCATCTTGTCGCCCGGCTGAATACGTTTTTTAACAGCCAAATAAACTTTGACCATTTTCAACACGCCCGGCGCCAAATCGTCGCCCATGGTGATTTTTTTCTTTTTCTGCTCGAAACGCTCGTCGAACTCTTTACGTTGCTGCTCGACATGCTCGGCAACGGTCTCCAATTGCACGTTGACATCTTCGTCTTGTGTGCGAATTTTCAACAACTCGGAAGGCACCAAGCCATCCAGATAATCAGCGGTAATTTCTTCGCCTTTTTTCAAGCCATTCGGACCCTTTTCGGCTTTTTTACCAGCTAACAAGGTTTTTACCCGAGCAAAAATATCGTGCTCGACGATTTTCAGTTGGTCATCCAAGTCTTTCCGGTAACGCTTGATTTCCGCATCTTCGATTTCCAGGGCTCGCTTGTCCTTTTTCACTCCATCACGAGTGAAAACCTGAACATCAATCACAGTACCGCGCACGTTGCCCGGCACACGTAGCGACGTGTCTTTCACATCGGCTGCTTTTTCGCCGAAGATGGCTCTCAGCAACTTCTCTTCTGGCGTTAATTGCGTTTCACCTTTCGGCGTCACTTTACCCACTAGAATGTCGCCGCCTTTCACTTCCGCACCGACGTATACAATCCCGGATTCATCCAATTTGGATAAGGCTTCTTCACTAACGTTTGGAATGTCCGCGGTAATCTCTTCCGGACTGTGCTTGGTTTCGCGAGCTACGCAGGTTTTTTCTTCGATATGAATAGTCGTAAAGCGATCTTCCTTTACTACTCGCTCAGACACCAAAATGGAGTCTTCGAAGTTATAGCCATTCCAGGGCATGAAGGCTATCAACATGTTTTGACCCAGGGCCAATTCGCCGATGTCGGTCGAAGGGCCGTCCGCCAAAATATCGCCGGCTCTGACGATGTCGCCGAGTTTAACCAGTGGTTTTTGGTTGATACAGGTGTTTTGGTTGGAACGGGTATATTTAATCAAGTTGTAGATATCCACGCCTGGCACACCCGCAACGGTCTCTTCGTCATTCGCACGTACTACGATACGCCCGGCATCAACCGCTTCGATACGACCACCACGAGTTGCTACCACGGTTACACCCGAGTCTTTTGCGACGACACGTTCCATACCTGTACCGACCAAAGGCTTCTCTGCACGCAATGTGGGAACCGCTTGACGTTGCATGTTCGAACCCATCAGCGCCCGGTTCGCGTCGTCATGTTCCAAGAACGGGATGATGGATGCCGCCACGGATACGATCTGCTTGGACGATACGTCCATATATTGCACGGTTTCGGACGAAGCCAAGGTGAATTCGTCTTTGTAACGGCAAGACACCAAGCCTTCAACCAATTTGCCGTTTTCGTCAACCGCCACGCTGGACTGCGCGATAACGTATTCTCCTTCTTCGATTGCGGAAATGTAATCGACCTGATCGGTTACTTTACCGTCGACCACTTTCCGGTACGGAGTTTCCAAGAAGCCGTATTCGTTGGTTCTGGCGTAGACAGACAATGAGTTAATCAAACCAATGTTCGGCCCCTCTGGCGTTTCGATAGGGCAAACTCGACCATAGTGAGTGGTGTGTACGTCACGAACCTCGAATCCAGCGCGCTCTCTGGCTAAACCGCCAGGACCCAGTGCCGAAACCCGACGCTTGTGGGTAACTTGCGATAACGGATTGTTCTGGTCCATAAATTGCGACAACTGGCTGGAACCAAAGAATTCCTTGACTGCCGCAGAAACAGGCTTAGCGTTGATGATTTCCTGCGGCATATAGCCCTCGGAATCCGCCAAGGTCAAACGTTCTCTGACAGCCCGTTCGACTCGAACCAAACCGATGCGGAACTGGTTTTCGATCATTTCGCCAACAGATCGTACACGTCTGTTACCCAAATGGTCGATATCGTCCACGGTACCGTTACCATTTCTGATTTTGATCAGTTCTTTCAAAACATCGATGATGTCTTCTTTGCTTAGCGTGCCCGGGCCTTCGGTTTCTTCACGCCCCAATCGACGATTGAATTTCATCCGGCCAACGGCTGATAGATCGTAACGTTCGTCGGTAAAGAACAGGTTTTCGAATAGGTTTTCCGCAGACTCTACGGTAGGCGGCTCACCAGGACGCATCATTCTGTAGATTTCCACCAATGCCTCCAGGCGATTTGTGGTGGTATCCAAACGCATCGAATTGGAAATGTAAGGTCCTCTATCCAAATCGTTAACATACAATGTATCGATTTCGCGAACACCCGCATCGATCAACTTCTGTAATAAATTGTCGGTGATTTCGTCATTAACACTAGCCAACAGCTCACCGGTGGATGTATCGACAACATTGTGGCCTAGAATTTTTCCGTACAAATAGTCCCTAGGCACTTCGATTTCAGTGACACCGGATTTTTCCAGTTGGCGAACATGTTTGGCAGTAATTCTGCGCCCCTCTTCGATAACAACGTTACCGTCGTGCTTAATATCGAAAACAGCCATTTCACCACGCAACCTATCCGGGATCACGTGAAACATCAATTTTTCGGCGCTCAATGAGAACTTGTTGGTTTCGAAGAAAATTTTGATCATTTCTTCGTTTTCATATCCCAAAGCCCGTAACAAAATAGTCGCCGGAATTTTTCTACGTCTGTCTATACGCACGTAAACAGCGTCTTTATGATCAAATTCGAAATCCAACCATGAGCCGCGATAAGGAATGACTCGGGCATTAAACAACAACTTGCCGGACGAATGGGTTTTACCTTTGTCGTGGTCGTAAAATACACCGGGGGATCTGTGCAACTGCGACACAATGACCCGCTCAGTGCCGTTAATCACGAACGTACCGTTGTCGGTCATCAGAGGCAGTTCACCCATGTAAACTTCCTGCTCTCTAATATCCTTAACGACTTTGGTATTAGCAGGCGCGTCTTTATCATAAATAACTAGACGCACTAAAACACGCAAAGGCGCTGAAAATGTAGCGCCGCGCTGTTGACACTCTCTTACATCGAATGCGGGTTCCCCCAAGCGATATTTAACATACTCCAATACGGCATAGCCGGAATGACTTACTACCGGAAAGACACTGGAGAATGCGGCATGCAGCCCTTGATTGCGCCGTTTATCCGGCTCTATGCCGGACTGCAAAAAATTTGCGTACGAATCAATTTGTGTTGCCAAAAGATAGGGAACTTCCAATACTTCGGAACCCTTCCCAAAATTATTACGGATACGCTTTTTTTCGGTAAAAGAATAGGCCATATTGCTTCTATACCTTCGTCGTCAGAGATTATTTACTACTGTTTTAGAAACAGTAAAAGGCCGACGGCAAAATGCCGTCAGCCCGGTTTGATAGGCTTATGCCTGGTATGCAGTCAAGATGCTTATTTGATTTCGGCAGTTGCGCCAGCTTCTTCAAGCTCTTTTTTCGCCGCTTCGGCTTCGGCTTTGTTGACACCTTCTTTAACAGTAGTAGGTGCGCCTTCAACAGCGTCTTTCGCTTCTTTCAAGCCCAAGCCTGTCAAACCGCGAACAGCTTTAATAACCGCTACTTTGTTTTCGCCGAAACCGGTCAAGATAACATCGAACTCGGTTTGCTCTTCAACAACAGCCGCCACTACAGGAGCTGCAACCGCTACTGCCGCAGCAGCAGAAACGCCAAACTTTTCTTCCATCGCTGAAATCAGATCAACGATTTCCATCACAGTCATGTTAGAGACTGCTTCCAAGATGTCTTGTTGTGAAATTGCCATTGTATATTCCTCTAAAATTAATGAGTTTTAACTGGTTAACGCGAGATTATGCCGCTTCTTTCTCGTCTCTGATTGCAGCCAGAGTACGTGCGAGTTTCTCAACCGGTGCTTTCATGACCGACATCAGCATGCTGATACCTTGGTCACGGGTTGGCAATCTTGCCAATCTATCCAACTCCGATCCGTCAAAAGCCTGACCACCGATTGCCACTACTTTCGCGATCAGTTTGTTATGGCCCTTGGAGAATTCGCTGATGAGCCGTGCAGCGCAGCCTGGATCTTCCATGGAAAATGCCAGTATTAAAGGACCGACCAGCCCTTCCTGCATACATTCAAACTCAGTCCCAGCGACAGCACGTTTAGCCAGTGTATTTTTGACTACGCGCAAATAAACGCCCGTTTCTCTCGCGGTTTTACGCAGCTCCGTTAATTCGGTAACTGTCAAACCCCGATATTCCGCCGCGATGGCGGAATGGGCTTTAGCGGCGAATTCAGCAACTTCCTCTACGACAACTTTTTTGCTATCTAAATTGAGTGCCACATCTACCTCCGGTACTTTCCGATTATCCATCGGAATCTATGAAACGCATCTTACGATGCCCCTTTCACGGTCCCTTTCACCAGCTTTGCGGCTCCAGCTCCCGTCTGCGTAGGAAAATTAAGCTTTCGCACCTACGGTCTTTGACGGTTGCCGATAACTCGGCAACCCAAAGCCTTACAACTTGTTAAATTCTTAAATGTCGATACTGCCTTGATCGATCCACAAGCCAGGACCCATGGTCGAGGACAATGCAATCTTTTTCAAATAGACGCCTTTGGCAGCCGTCGGTTTAGCTTTTTTAAGATCTGAAATCAAAAACTCCAAATTTTGTTTGAGCGCAGTTTCATCGAAAGATACTTTACCGATAGAGCAATGAATAATGCCTGATTTATCTGTGCGGTATCTGACCTGCCCTGATTTGGCATTTTTAACTGCTGTGACAACGTCAGGCGTCACGGTACCTACTTTCGGGTTTGGCATCAGGCCTCTTGGGCCTAAGATTTGCCCTAATTGGCCCACTACACGCATTGCATCAGGCGAGGCAATTACCACATCAAAGTTCATTTCGCCGCGTTTTACTTGCTCAGCTAAATCGTCCATACCAACGATGTCGGCACCCGCTTCGCGAGCCGCATCCGCATTTGGGCCTTGTGTAAATACAGCAACTCTTACTGTTTTACCGGTACCGTTTGGTAACACGGAAGCGCCACGAACGTTTTGATCAGATTTACGTGGATCAACACCCAAGTTAACACTCACATCCACAGACTCATCAAACTTGCTATTGGCAAACTCTTTCAACAGAGCCACTGCTTCGGCAACCGAATATTGTTTACTTCTAACTACCTTTTCTTTGATAGCCTTTGCTTTCTTAGTTACTTTTGCCATTACACGCCCTCCACGTTCAAGCCCATGCTGCGAGCGCTTCCCGCAATAATTCTTATCGCCGCCTCCAAATTTGCTGCGTTCAAATCTTCCATTTTGGTTTTAGCAATTTCTTCCAGCTGAGCACGCGAAACGGTGCCTACTTTATTAGAATTAGGCTTGCTGCTTCCGCTTTTAATACCCACTGCTTTTTTCAACAAAACCGAAGCAGGTGGCGTCTTGGTAATAAAAGTAAAGCTTTTATCACTATAGACGGTGATAACAACAGGCAAAGGCAGGCCTTTCTCAACTTCTTGAGTTCTTGCATTAAACGCCTTGCAGAACTCCATAATATTGACACCACGCTGACCCAATGCAGGACCAATTGGTGGACTAGGATTAGCCTCGCCTGCTTTAACTTGCAGCTTGATGTACGAATCAATTTTTTTTGCCATTTTATACTCCTAACGGGTGCAAACGCTTTTCAGCTCCCCAACAAACAAAAATCCCGGCCATGCAAATGACAGGGATTCGTAAAAATCTCAAATTGTAGTCTAGACTTTTTCAACCTGTCCAAATTCTAATTCAACCGGCGTAGATCGACCAAAAATAAGAACCGATACGCGCAACCGGCTTTTCTCGTAATTCACTTCTTCTATATTGCCGTTAAAGTCTTTAAATGGGCCATCAGTAATCCGCACAACTTCCCCAACTTCAAACAATACTTTGGGCCGTGGCTTATTCACACCCTCTTCGACACGATTTAATATTGCCATTGCTTCCTTTTCTGAGATTGGTGACGGCCTATCTGATGCCCCGCCTATAAAGCCCAATACCCTAGGAACATTTCTTACTAAATGCCATGTTTCGTCATTCAATTCCATTTGCACAAGCACGTATCCGGGAAAGAATTTCCTTTCACTTTTACGCTGCTGACCCATGCGCATTTCAACAACTTCTTCAGTAGGGACCAGAATTTTTCCAAAAAACTCTTCCAGACCTTCGCGTTTTATACGCTCTTCAAGAGCCTGCTTGACTTTATTTTCAAAATTGGAATACGCATGAACGACATACCAGCGAAGCGACATTATTTAATCCCCTGGCTCATCAAAAGCTGAACACCCCAAAACAAAAACATATCTAGCAACCACAGTATTAAGCCGACTATGAATACCATCAAAAAAACCATCAGCGTAGTACGAACCGCCTCGTCTTTAGTGGGCCACACTATCCTTTTGAATTCTTGCTTGGACTCCAGCATAAAGCCCCATAGACCGCGGCCCTTAGCAGTAGTAAAAGCAACAGCTATAGCAGCCGCTAAAACAGCCACCAAAACTAAAACGCGGTAAAGAAGCTGCAAATCAGAAAAATAATAAAACGCTGATATGCCAACAACAACAAAAACCAAAGATAAAGCCAACTTTACGATGTCCACCACTGAGGAGACCTCTTCTGCCTGTGCGTTCATTTAGTCAACTTGAATTAAATTATGAAGATTTTCTGAATGGCAGGCCAGGAGGGACTCGAACCCCCAACTTGCGGTTTTGGAGACCGCTGCTCTACCAATTGAACTACTGACCTATTCAGAAAATATTTTTTGAATCAAAAACGGCTATTACTCGATAATAGAAGCAACAACACCCGCACCCACGGTGCGACCACCTTCGCGAATCGCAAAACGCAAGCCGTCCTCCATCGCAATCGGTGAGATAAGTTTTACGGTAACGGCGATGTTAT
>Ga0160185_102061_pt1 | contig 12323 bp, 9 predicted proteins | sample met14sb_2_FD_108556 | JGI IMG/M metagenome (GOLD analysis project Ga0160185, IMG submission 108556) | Synthetic bacterial communities of pure cultures from sediment of Lake Washington, USA, under high oxygen condition - MT... | ecosystem: Engineered > Modeled > Simulated communities (microbial...... | reverse complement strand
CTTCGCTTATCCACCCTACGGCCCTGGGGTAGGTTTGTGACCTTTCCAGTCGTATAGTGCTGAGCCTGTAAGCTAATTACACGGCCTTTGCCGCCGGTCGCGGTCATACAATCGAGTGATTGTGGCCGGCATCTCGCAGCTTGCTGTCATTGAATAGGCAATTTGAGTTGGAGGAATACTCCCAAATTGATCCTAAATGTAATTACCCCGGCCAACGAGCAGTAACGTCATACTCGAAAAGCGCCTTGTTGCAGTTCCGCTTCCGTATGACCATCGAATCAGTGTTTTCGTACCCAAGCATCAGCAGGGAGGCAGTCAGAATCGCTGGGGTATCAACCATGTTTCCGAAGAAGCTGGAATTGCCGACAATGTAATGAAGCTCTGCACCCGGCTCCAGTACGTTTGGTAGCGACGATAAATGCAGGTGCATGTCATAGAAGTACTTGAGCACATAGGTCGCCATGAGCTGAGCATTCTTGCCGTCGCTCTTTGCGATGCGTCCAACCGCATCAGTTAGAACCTCCGGGAGCACTTTGCCATTTGGTCCCCATTCATTTAGGCGACTTGTAGCGATCCCCCAAGTGCCGCCTATCGCCTTCCAATCCATCTCACCCGCTTCTCGGGCTTCTTCAAGAAACTTCATCCAATACATGTATGGGCGAAGTTCTCTAATATAGCTGATGCGATTCGGATAAGGGGGGGAGGTGACGACAAGGTTGAAGCGCCGCCCCATTTCTGGAATAGCGCGGGCATCCACCGCAACAACCGCCCCCTGGCCGCGTAGCTGGGTACCGCTAGAGGCAAGCACGGCATCGAGAATGACTAGATACAGGTCTGTCACATGCTCGACTTCGTGGTCTATCGTCTCCGACGAGAATGACATGGACACGTGATTGAAGGCGGCTGCAGAAGTCTCTATCACCAACCGACAGAAGGCCACCCACGCCAGCCCGGTCGCTCGATCTTTCGCCGGCTCTCCGAACACTTCGACAAGCCCTGTCCGAAGTGCCGCTAGAGCTTGGAGTGTATCGGCTGACCACCAGCGCTCGATGTTGAACAGGCGGGGGGTCCAATTGTCCTTCTTCATCAAGGCGGGAACCCGAGCGATAGCCTGTTGCGCACCGTCTTGCACTAAGGCCAAGTGATCAGACGAGTATGACCGACACTTCACATTGCCAAGCCAGATCAAGAACGGATTGATGTCGAATGAAAGCGCAGAGTTGCCATGCTCCGCCGCCGTAAGTGTCGTGGTCGCAGTCCCGGAGAACGGATCAAGAATCGCAATATTGGGGGGGAATCTGGCGATTATCTCCTTCACCAGCTTTACAGAGTAGGCCGGAGTAAGCCGGAGCCAGCCGTGGCGACCGAGCGACTTGTTATGCTTAAACGTGAGGTCCGAGCGTTGCTTAACGGAATGGCGCGTGACTTCAAGCATTCAACAAGGCTTCCAGCGCTTCTTGGACTTCCTTCTGGATTGCGGGGGAGTTGCGCTTGAAAAAGTCGGCAAGATCAAAGCCCAAGACCTCCTTGCAGAAGGCGAACAGGGATGCGGTCGATGCGTCGTCTGCACGACCGACCAAAACTCCACCTCGGCTGTTTTGATAGCGAAGGACCAAATCACCGTCAATCTGACCGGAGAAGATGGCAAACACGGGCATGTAGCCTTGTGCCCAAGCTACGGCGATGTTGTCGATATCGCCGTTCTGCCGTTTACTATCCTTGCTCTTGTACCCCTGACGAACCTCGAACACCGCGCCGTGGTCGGGGATCTTCGCACCAAGAATTCGGCAGTATTCGGCAACCCACTCGTTCACCCGTGCCTTCACCGCAGCGTTCGTAATGTCATCGAATTGGAGGCGACCATCAAGCGAGAGTGTTTTGTCTTTCCCTGCGCTCGTCTTAGTCTTGTAGGACCATGTGGCGCTGTTCCTGTCCGTGTAGCCCGTGGCATCGATGATGATTTCACGAAAAAGGTTCTCGCACCCCTTGCCGATTTGCCGGTACACCGAGGTCATACCGCCTGCGGCTTTGTGGGCTGCATACATCAGTTCAGAATTCAGGCCGCACCACGCATAGAACGGGTCGGCCCCGTACAAGTCAAGAAACTGCGGAAGGGATACGCCTTCTTCTTTATTTCCCTGTCCAAACTTTGGTTTGTACCGCTTGCATACCTTCAGCGGGTCTAAAAACTTCTTCAACAACTCTTTCTCTGTCGCCACCGGCGATTCCTCTTCATTCTTGGTCTAAAAGCCGCCTCAAAGGCGGCGTTTCCATTATCCCACAATCAGAAAGGCCGAATCCCTGGAATTGACCGCCCGTCTGTATTCAGGATAAAGAGGCCCATTGAATGCCACTTAATCCAAACAATTGGTTCGCTAAAGACTTGCCTAACTCAACTAAAAAAACGCCAACCTTGCCGCCTCGCGCTCGCCGCCGTCGAAAAATCGCAAAGCCCATTGGTCGGTAGGGTCCAGAAAGCCGGCTTTGGGATCGGTTTTCTTTTGTTTGGCGGTCCAGCTGACATAGTCGCGAAAATAGTAATGATCGAACATACGCATGAACTCGCCCAAATACACGTCGGCGACCGCTGTGTCGCCGATGATGAATAGCTGGTTCTCGTCGTTGTAACGGCAGGAATTGGTGCTGAAGTTGGCCGAGCCGGTGACGACCAAGGGCTTGTCGGAAAGCGGATCTACCAGCAGGATTTTGGTATGCACATGCACACCGGAATGATGTTTGGATTCGGCCAGCAGCCGGCCTTGCCATTGCTCCAAAATGGATTTTTCATCTATAGCGGCACTGGCCGCCAATTGGGTGTTGGGCGCGTCGTGCAAGGCTTGACCGACTACGCTGCGGGTGTTCAACAAGCCCAAGACGTGAGCAGGCGCTGCGGCCAGGGCCGCTTCCAGGTCGTCGTGCATGGCAAACGGCGCGGTAAAGCAAATCAGGCGTTTGCTTGCCGTTACCCATTCCGCGCATTCGTTGATGGCTTCGGTGGATTTGCGTGGGCTTAGTACCAGATGCGAACCCGTCGCGGTCGTGGTCGGCGGTTGGGTTAAACCCATCGCGACTTTCCGCGAGTCGGCGCCGGGCAAGCTGGGGTTTTTCCAGACGGTTTGATGCCACTCGAAATATTGTTTGGCGGCTGTGGCATCACTGATGACGTGGCCGACGTTGGATTGCCCGTAAATCGCGCTATCGGTGAAATTGGTCGAGCCGGTCCACACCGACAGCGGTTTGCCTTTGCCGTTGCTCAACACCATAAATTTGTTATGCGAGATATTCAAACCGGCACCGGTGCGGGCTTTGCAGACGCTTTTCAAACCGTATTTTTTGATCTGCGGCAGCGCGTCGAGTGAAGGGCCGTCGCCTTTGGCGTCCAGCAAGCCGTCGTACAAAATCTCCAGCCTGACCTTGCGTTGCTTCGCGCGTTTAAGTGCCTCGAAAAATGCGTCCTTGGCAAATTCGTATAAAAATAAATGTAAGCCCTGTTTGGCTTTGGCCGCGTCTATATAGGCGATCAAGGCCTCCTCCAGGCCGCGCGACAGCCAGCGGCGCGCATTTTCATCGACAATCTCGCCGGCCGGCAAATGTGGAAAGCGCGATGCAAAAGCTTGGCTGGCAGCCGCACTGCGGTTGAAATGCACCGCATGACCTTGGCTGCCGATGGCGGCGGGTTGTTCGCAATTGACTTGCACGGCTACCGAATCGAAAGTCTTTAACGCGCCTGGTTTGCCGGTCAGCGCATGGACGGTGTAGGTATAACTGCGCCCAGGCTTGGTAGTGTAGTCACCCCAATGAAATTTCTGGATCGGGTGATGACGGCTGCTAACGCTGGAGCCGTCGTCGCCGGGTAGCTCGAAGCGCTTTAAGCCGCGCAGCCAAGTGATTTCGCCGTTTTCATGGTCTGTGCGTTGGATGCCGAAGCCGAGCAAGCCGCTGCAATAGGCTTTCGGGCAGGTAAATGCCAGCAGCACCACGTAGGTGCCGGCGATCGCTCTGACTTGCAAGCCCTTGGGGCTGATATTAATTTCGCTACGCATGGCCGTCTCCGTTTAGATAGAGTGGATGACAAGTTTAGGTCTGTTAACCCTCGGTTGCGAGGCTGGCAAGCGTCAAGAAATCGCTGTAAAGCCCCCGCAGCTATTTAATATTCCGCACCAAAAAATCCTTTTGCCCGCAAGATTTCGCCGCACTTTTCACCACGTCGGCGCTGCAACTAGCTGTCGCGCCGCTCTTATCCAAACACACGAACATTTCCTTGAAAAACCGTCCGCCGCCGCTGCAGAATGGGGCGATGGCTTGCTCTTTCAGCCAGGGGTTGACGTCGGCAAAGGCGTTTTTCAAAACTTCGGCTGTGGTTCGGAAAGGTTTTTGCGGCCGCTGGTAGGCCTCCGGGATGGCGACTTTGCTTTTCAGTGCTTGCGATAATTGAAAATAACCGGCTTGGGTTAATCCGGAGCAGGTGCCGTGCTTTTCCCATTCGTGTTCGAACAGAAATTCGGACGGATAAAGCTCTGGAAACGCTTGAGCTTGACTAGGTGCGTAGGCTTCCTTGGTGCAAAAGCTTGGATAACCAACGTTGTATTGCGGCCAAAGGCCATGCAGTACCAAACCCAGTTTTTTGCCGCATTGTTCGCGGTCTTTGGGCTGTTCCTCGCAATAGGTGGGTGACCAGGATAAGGCCAGCACATACCCATCAAACTTGCCGGGCTTGCCGTTGGCGGCCAGGGCGGTCGAGAACGCTGCCAAACACAGCAGTAACCAAGCTTTCATAAATTTCTCCAAGTCTTAGAGTTTAGGGCGAGGAATTCGCCGTCTATATTTTTTAGCTCAGTATCAGAGCATAAACTGCTGCCAAATCCGCTCCACTTCCTTGCGCAGTTCTTGAAATTCGTCGCCGTGCGCGGTGGCGCTGAGGCCTTGCAATACCTGATGATGGCCGTAATCGCGGTAGGCGCAATAAGCTTGTTTTAGCAAGGCGGCATCGGCTGGCGAGATAAAACCGTGCTGCTGTAAACCTTCCAATAGGCGGACGTTGTCCGTGTAAGTCGCTAGACTCGGCTGCTGCGCGGTTTCTGCGAGGACGCCGAACTGGACGATAAACTCGATGTCGGCGATGCCGCCCTGGCTTTGCTTTAGATCGAATATCGACGGGTCTTTGGGGGCCAGGTTGTCGCGCATTTTTTCACGCATCTCCCGCACCTGGGTTTTCAGTTCTTCGCGATCCCGCGGTAAGGCTAAAATCCGGCCGCGGATGGCTTTGTAGCTGTGTTTCAAACTTTCGTCGCCGGCCACGAAACGGCCGCGCACCAAGGCTTGATGTTCCCAGGTCCAGGCTTCGTTTTTTAAATACGTTTCGTAATGGTCGATATGCGTGACCAGCAAGCCGGAATCGCCGTTGGGCCGCAAGCGTAAGTCCGCTTCGTAGAGGATGCCGGACAGCATTTTGGTATCCAGAATGTGGCGGATTTTTTGGCCCAGGCGCAAATAAAACTGGCCGGCGTTAATCGGTTTTTCGCCGTTGGTTTGCGCGTCGCCGTCGGCGCAGGCATATAAAAATACCAAATCCAGATCCGAGCCGTAGCCCAGTTCGATGCCGCCGAATTTGCCGAAGGCAATGATCGCAAAGTTTTGCGGATCGGGGCCGGTGCCGGGCGGGTGGCCGTGCTTGCTGACCAGCATTTGCCAGGCGCATTGCAACACCTGCTCCAGAATGGCTTCGGCGGTCCAGGTCAGGTAATCGCTGACGATCATGACCGGTATCACGCCCATGATGTCGGCGGCGGCCACCCGCAACACGTTCAGATGCTTAAATTGGCGCAGCGCAATCATCAGTTGTTCGCTGTCCTGGGTATCGACGCGCGCCAGTTCGCGCTGCAAGTCCTCGCGCAAGGCCTGCTTTTGCAGTGGGTCGTAGAGCGAACGGGTATCCAGCAGTTCGTCGAACAGAATCGGATACAGCGACAGATATTCGCAAATCCACGGACTGGCAGCCGCCAGTTTGATCAGCTGATTCAGCGCGTCCGGATTTTCGGCCAGCAAGGCTAGATAGACGTTGCGGCCGGCTACGGCTTCGAATAAATCCAGAATGCGCAGCAAGCTCGCATCGCTTTTTTCGCTGTTTGCCACTTGTTCTATCAGTTGTGGCATTAACCGGTCCAACACCCCGGCCCCCTTGCTGGTCATGCGTTTAATCGCGTGCGATTCTTTAAAATCGACGAGGGCTTTTTGGATGTTCATCGGATCGGCAAAGCCATAGTCGGCCAGTGCTTCCAGCGCCAGTTCGTTGTCGGCGGGGCTGGCCCAGATCAAGCGCGCGCTTTGCTGTTTATTGTCCTGTTCGCTGAGTGAAAACACCTGCTCGAAAATGTCCTGCACCGATTCGCGCACCTGGTCCAGTTCGGCTTTGAACGCGCTCCAATCCTCAAAATCCAGCGAATACGCCAGAATTTGTTGTACCAGCGGGTTAGCGGGGAGGTCGTGGGTTTGTCTGTCCTGGTATTGCTGGATGTGGTTTTCCACGCGCCGTAAAAACCGGTAGGCAAATTTTAAGGTGGCCACATCCTCGACCATCATCAACCCCAACTCTTCCAGTACGCTGAGGATGGTTTGGATTTCACGTTGCTGCAAGGCGACGTCCTGGCCGCCGCGGATCAATTGAAAGGCTTGGCCGATGAACTCTACCTCGCGGATGCCGCCGGGGCCGAGTTTGACGTTGTCGGCGCGGTCGCGGCGTTTTAGCTCCTGGGCGATTTGGAATTTTAACGAGCGCAGTTCCTCGAAAGCGCCGTAATCCAGATAGCGGCGATAGACAAACGGTTTGATCAGCCCCGCCAGTTGCTTGCCGGTATTCAAATCGCCAGCCACTTGTCGGGCCTTGATCATCGCATAGCGTTCCCATTCCCGGGCTTGGGTTAGGTAGTATTGCTCCATGCCGTCGAAATTCATGATTAACGGGCCGCTGTCGCCAAACGGGCGCAAGCGCACATCGGTACGGAATACAAAACCGTCCACGGTAATTTCATCCAGCATTTTCACCAGTGAGCGGCAGATACGGGTGAAGAATTCGCCGTAGCTGATTTCCTTTTTCTCGGTAAGGACGCCGTCTTCGGCGTAAGCAAAAATCAGGTCGAGGTCGGAGGAATAATTCCCAGGCCCCGAGTTTGCCCATCCCCAGCACCACGATGTTAAACGGCGTGCCGTCGGCCAGCGTGGGTGTGCCCCAGCGCGCGCAAGCCTGCCGGTATAAAAAATCCAGCGCGGTTTGAATGCAGACCTCGGCCAAGGCGGTTAAATCCGACAGCGTTTCGTCCAGATCGGACCAGCCGGCCAGATCGCGCCAGGCGATTCTGATCATCTCCCGGCGGCGGAATATGCGTAATTGCCTGGCTAGGGCAGGTTCACCGTCGGCATTGCCGTTTTGTTGCAGTGCGGCGGCGTAATCGGCGCGGCGCAGCGGGGCGAATAGATCGGTGGATGTCACCAGCTCCGGAATCAGATCGGGATGGCGCAGCCAGCTTTCGCTGATAAATTGGCTGCAAACACAGACTTTTAGTACCGAAGCGCAAAATACGGCGTTGTCGAAAATCTGGCGTTGCTCTTGGCTAAGCTTTTCGTCGAGCTTGGTGCAAAAGTCGGAGGCCAAAGTCCGCAGTTCATCCGGCAACAGTACCGTGTGCTGGGACAGCGAATCGAAAAGTGACATAGGCGGGATCCTGTCGGAAGAACGGAAGCAGCATGATACCTAAACTGCAGACGCTACCCTAGATGGCGGCTGAAAAAATATCCACACAGGAATCGGGTAAACTTAAACCAGGCCAGGATGCGGCTGAACGCCGCATCTTGCAGATTGATCAAATCGGAGCGCAACGCATGAAAACCCTGTATCTAGCCGCACTACTATTGATGTTGGGCGCTTGTAGCCAAAATAATCAGTATGCGAACTTGGAGGGTGGGCGCAGCCAAACCGGCCAGCCGGCCTTGCATGCGGTGCGGGACAAGCGCTTGCATGAATTGATGGACCGGATGAATAGCCTGATGCAGGAGCGGTTTATGACCGAGCAGCAATTAGACGTGGAGCGCCGCAAATATTCACGGCAAATCGGCGAAGCAGCGCGGGATTTGGCGGCTACTGTCGAGATCATGATTGCCCGTATGCCCGGTTTGCAGTTAAACGCAGCCGAACAAACCACGTTTCTGGCCTTGGCCGGCAAGCTGCGCGAAGAGATGCGCCAATTGCAGCTGCTTGCCGAGCAAAATCATATAGACGCCATTCCGGATAGCTTGCATGAAATCAACACCACCTGTACCTCTTGTCATGCCTTATTCAGAAAACTGGGGAGCTAGAGGATGAGCAAATTTTTACAACTATGTCTCATGTGGCTGTGCTGTTGGATGGTTAATCCCGCGCAAGCGGCCGACGAAGACATCAAGGCTTTGCTGAAGGCCTTAAGTCAGCAAGTCACTCAATTACAGAGTCAGGTTGAGCGTTCCAATGCCAGGATCGAACAGCTGGAGCAGGAGTTGCAGCATGTCCGCGCCGAGCAAGTTGCTGCCGGCAAGGCACCGGTCAGCAATACGGTGCAAGCTGCGGTGGCGTCTCCGACAACGGTAGCGACGGGTGGCACCGCTTCCGCTTTGGTGAGCGATAAGGCCAAAGAGAAGCCGGCGGTGACGGTTGGCGATGTGAAAGGCACGTTTAAAATTCCCGGCACCGACACTTCGGTGGGTTTGGGCGGGTTCGTGAAAATGGACACCTTGTTTAACAGCGTCAGCGCCGGGCGTGACAGGCTGGGCGATCAGCAACTGGCGATGGCGCAAATTCCGGTGGGTGCGGCCGGTGAACGTGGGCAAATTACGTTTCACGGCAAAGAAAGCCGTTTGTGGTTCAAATCGTTTACCCCGACGACTGACTGGGGCGACATCAACACCTATATCGAGTTTGACTTTTACGGCGATCCGGCAACGTACACATACACGCCGCGTTTGCGCCACGCCTACGGCTCCATCGGTCATTTTCTGGCTGGACAAACCTGGACTACCTTTCTTAACGTAGCCGCATTGCCGGATACGTTGGATGTGGGTGGCTCTGCTGGCGCTGTCGCCAGCCTGCGCGATCCTTTGGTGCGCTGGAGCGAGCCGTTTAATTGGCTGGATACGCCGATGGAGTGGCAAGTGGCGTTGGAGGCGCCGCGCAGCCGTTTGTGGGTCGATAGTGCGCTGGAGACTTCTTCCAGTAAAAGTACCAATCCCAATTTGGATGCGGGGTATTACACTACGCCTAACGCTGATCGTTATCCGGATGTAATCGCTAGGCTCAATCTGAATCCGGATTGGGGCAATGTGTCTTTGGCGGCGGTCGGCAGGCAGTTGCGCTATACCCATGGCACGACCGGTTATCGACAAGCGGAGTGGGGCGGCGGGGTTAACGTGGCCGGACGGATTAATACGTTTGGCCTGGATAATATGCGCTTTATGGCGCATTACGGCAAAGGCGACGGGCGCTACGTGTCTACCAATAACACCTTCGCCGATGCGGCGCTGGATCAACACGGCGCTATCGAGATGGTCAATGCCTACGGCGGCATGTTGTCTTATCAGCATTGGTGGGATAAGCAATGGCGGTCTAATGTTACCTATGGTTTTGCGCAGGCGGATTACCCCAGTTACGCAAATACGGTGCTGAGCCGCCAAGTACAATCCGTGCATGCCAATTTGCTATGGAGCCCGGTCAGTCAGGCCATGTTCGGCGTGGAATATACTTATGCGACGCGCGAGTTGATCGATGGGCGGGATGGCGTGTTACAGCGGGTGCAGTTTTCAGCCAAATATAGTTTTTGAATTTGGCTGCAACAAATTCCAATGGGCTGGGCTGAAGGCGATAGGCATTCCGCCAGCCGCTATTAGCGTTTGATCTTGAACACTCGGCCCTGATAGCGGACGACAATCCCGTCCTCCACTATTTCCTTCAGTTCCAACTGGTCTTTGATCGTCTGGCCGGGTACGTATTTTACCATGTCTATCATCACGAAACGCTCCGCCGGTGTGGGTGAATAGCTAAATACATTAATCGGTAGATTTGGCAACGACTGGCGCACTTCCGGCGGTAAGTCTTGTAAAGTGGGCAAGTCGTTTTGTGGACTTGCTAGCGCGACTGGCTCCGGTTTTTTCGCTACGGCTTGTTCACTGGGTTCTTCGATGCGTTGCGGAACAAGTTTAGATTGTCGTTCTATCTCGGCTGTCGGCTTGCTAGCCGGCGCTGCTGCGGTGGTTACCGTCGGTAAGGGCTTAACCGGCTGCGCTGGCGCAACGGCCGGTTTAACCCGCTCGACCGGCTCAACTGCTTGTTTTGTGTTAGCGGCGAGTTTTTCGGCTGCCGACGTCGGATTGCGAGGCGGCTCAGTTTTGGGCGTGGGGGCAAGCTTTGCCGGTTTCGGTGGACTATCGGCCGGCAATTGTGGATTTGCTTTCGCGATCAACGGCGCCGCTTCTTCGATATTGACGAGGGGCTGTGGTTTTTCTGCGGGTGTCTGTGGCGCGATGCCCAGAAAATAAATCAAAATCGCCAAGTTCAACAGGACCAGCGCAACGATGATCTTAGTCATGCCATGTCGTTCCGGCATTTGCTCGATAGCGATGCGGCTGGTCACCGAGTCGGGCTGCATGGCTTGGCGTTCTCGTTCGGATTTGCGCAATGCATTCAAGATGTAAGACATATCAACAAGCCTAGCGAGTGGTGATTGCCAAATGGGGCGCAGCAGAGGCGCCGCTTTGGTTATCCAGATGGATCAGGGTGCGGGCGCCGGCTATGCCGTCGGGCGTCAGATGGTGCCGGCGTTGGAAACTAGACAACTCGGCTTTCAGCGTTTCATCGAAAATTCGGGAAGCCATGTCGCCAGCAGGTTTGCCGGTGATTTTACTTAACCGTTCGCGCAGCCAGAGCACTGCTGCGGATTGCTGCGTGGGAGCGATTTCCGTGACCCCTGGATGCGGCGGTCGCCACAGCAACAAATAATTGCCGTCCCAGAGGGTTACCAACTCCGCGAGCGGGATGTTGACGGTGTCCTTCAAACGGATGATCGCCGAATCATGCTCAACGCCGGTCAACAATACATAGCGCTTGGCGCCGGTCGGGTCGGAAAAAGCCAGAATCGCCGGCCGGTTTAAGGTCAGTAACTCTTGCCAATTGCCCTTGCCGAATAAGCACTGCAAACCCAGCGTCGCTACCGTAGCGCAATCCGCAGTGCGGCCAGGAGGGGCGGATAGATGCCAAGTATTCAACGACTCGGTCACGGCTTCGGCAAAGCTGAGGCCGGCCTGATCCAGCTGATCGGCAAAGCTGACCGGCTTGGCGGCGGGGATGGGCGCTGCCGGGACTACGGGTTGTTGGGCAATAGCCGGTTTGGCCGGTTCAACAACGGGCATCGGCTGAGACCAAAACTGCAGCCCGGCCCAAGCGCCGATCACCAAAATCGCGGCGGTTGCGCTATACCAGCGCCGTTTGGTTTTTACCGACCCCAACACTTCCTGTGCCGCCCGGCGAATGATTGCGGGGTTGATTTCCCGCGCATTGGTGGCGTAAGCGCCCAACAAGGCCCGGTCGCACAGAATGTTGATCAGGCGCGGCACGCCTTGCGAATACTGGTAAATCTTGCGGATGGCCGCTGGATTGAACAGCCGATGGTTGCCCTTGCAGACCCGCAAGCGATGGCGAATATAAGCTCGGGTCTCGTCCAATGACAAAGGCAGCAAATGATAGCGGGCGGTGATGCGCTGATTGAGCTGGCGCAAATCTTGGCGGGCCAGCAACGCATTAAGTTCCGGCTGTCCGACCAAGATGATCTGTAACAGCTTGGCTTTGCTGGTTTCCAGATTGGTCAGCAAGCGAATTTGCTCCAATACGTCCAAGCTAAGGTTCTGCGCTTCGTCGATCAACAATACCGTGCGCCGGCCTTGCGAATAAGCGGCCAGCAGGTATTGATTGATGGCGTCGATCAGCTGTTTGGCCGCGAAACCGGCATGGCTGATGCCCAACTCGTCGCAGATCGTCGCCAGTAATTCCTGTGTCGTTAATTTAGGGTTCAAAATCAAGGCAATATCCACATTTTCGGGCAATTGTTGCAGCAAGCAATGGCACAGCGTGGTCTTGCCGGTGCCCACCTCGCCCGTCAAAGCGACAAACCCACCTCCTTGATTAATGCCATACAGCAAATGCGCCAAACCTTCCTGATGTCGCTCGCTCATGAACATGAAATGCGGGTCAGGCGAGATCGAAAATGGCAATTCGCTGAAATTGAAGTATTGCTGATACAAGGTTCTGG
>Ga0160185_107970_pt1 | contig 13423 bp, 10 predicted proteins | sample met14sb_2_FD_108556 | JGI IMG/M metagenome (GOLD analysis project Ga0160185, IMG submission 108556) | Synthetic bacterial communities of pure cultures from sediment of Lake Washington, USA, under high oxygen condition - MT... | ecosystem: Engineered > Modeled > Simulated communities (microbial...... | reverse complement strand
TGATGCTGAAAAACACTGTGAATCAGATGGTTTACAAGCATGCCATATCCACTATCGTTCCCGGCAAAAATGTCACGATGCACCGTGATCCCGACGTTAGCGACGAAAGCTAAGAGGTTATTTTTTGTTTGAACGTCCCGATGCGGGTGAACGAGCTATTCTCGTTCACCTCAATTTGCAAGTTGGTCAAGAAGACCTCGACGAGCTGAAAGAACTAACCAAATCCGCAGGCGCCCAACCCACTCATGTAGTCACCGGTAGCCGGTATCGGCCTGATCCGAAATATTTTGTCGGCACGGGCAAGGTTGAAGAAATCAGGTCGGCGATCATCGAGCACGAAGCCAATATCGTTATCGTCAATCATCCACTCACACCCAGCCAAGAGCGTAATTTGGAGAAAGCCCTGGAAGTCAGGGTGGTGGATCGCAACGGCCTGATCCTGGATATTTTTGCGCAGCGGGCGCAAACCTTCGAAGGTAAATTACAGGTCGAACTGGCGCAACTTAAACATTTGTCGACTCGATTGATTCGCGGCTGGACGCACTTGGAACGGCAAAAGGGCGGTATCGGTTTGCGTGGTCCTGGCGAAACCCAGTTGGAAACCGATAGGCGATTATTGGCGGTGCGTATCAAGCAGATTCAGCAGCGCCTGGGTAAGGTTGAAAAGCAGCGTCATCAAGGCCGAAGTAAGCGTAAAAAGGCCGAAACTCCTACCGTATCTTTAGTTGGCTATACCAACGCCGGTAAGTCCACCTTGTTTAACACCTTAACCGGTGCCGACATTTATGCGGCCGATCAATTGTTTGCCACATTGGATCCTACCTTACGGCAATTGTCGCTCAGTAATGGCGGCGAAATCATTTTGGCGGATACCGTCGGCTTTATCCGACACTTGCCGCATGAATTGGTGGCAGCATTTCGTTCCACTTTGCAGGAGGCCAGCGAGGCGGATTTGTTGTTGCATGTGATCGATGCGGCCGCCGAAGATCGTGAAGACACGATCTATCAGGTAAACCAAGTCTTGAGCGACATCGACGCCGCTAAAATCCCCCAGTTGAAGGTATTCAACAAAATCGATTTGCTGGAGGATGTGGCGCCGCATATCGATTACGATGCTGACGGTAAGCCTGTCAGCGTCTGGATTTCCGCGCAAAACGGGGTAGGCTGTGATTTGTTGCAGCAGGCTCTGTCCGAATTATTCGCGAGCAGTAAGGTGATTCGAAAGTGCTTTTTGCCAGCCAGCCAAGCCGGATTAAAAGCAAAGTTATTCACTTTTGTGAAAATAATCGACGAGGTCAATAACGATAGCGGCGATTGCGAATTGACGATAGAAATCGACAAAAAGCATTTGGGCTTGTTGAAGGGTATTGACGTTCATGAGCAGGCTTAGCCGGGGGATTGACGTAAGAATCCCCCAGTTATTTGCTCGGAAATGGTTAAGTTACGATAGAATGGCGACTTTTCGGATAGACCAGCCAGTGCTTCGAATCATCGAACAGGCGGTCATTACGAAATAGCTTTAGAGTTTTCAAATCCAATCTTTGGAGTGTTTGGTATGTCTTGGAATGAACCCGGCGGTGGTAAAAAAGACCCCTGGAGTGGTCGTAATGATAAGAATGATCCACCCGATTTGGACGAGGTAATTCGTTCGCTACAGGACAAGCTGGGCGGTATTTTTGGTGGCGGTTCTAAAGGTGGTATCGGCAACGGCCCGTCGATGAAAGGTGTCGGTTTGCTGGCTGCCGGTGCAATCGTTCTATGGGGTTTGAGCGGGTTCTATACCGTCGACGAAGGTACGCGCGGTGTGGTGACTCGCTTTGGTGCCTACGTCAACACGACACAGCCGGGTCTGAACTGGCATATCCCGTCGCCTATAGAGCAAGTGGCCGTTATCAATGTCGAGCAACAACGCTTTATTGAAGTGGGTTACCGTTCCGGTGGCGGGCAGGGTATGGGTTCAGTGCCTAAGGAAGCGATGATGCTGACTAAAGACGAAAATATCGTCGACGTCCGTTTGGCTGTTCAATACCAAGTGAAAGATGCCAAGGACTATGCGTTCAACGTACTCGACCCTGCCTCAACGCTGAAACAAGTCACCGAAAGCGTGCAGCGTGGCGTGATCGGTCGCAGTGATATGGACTTTGTGCTGACCGAAGGCCGTAGCGATATTGTTTTGGCGGTTAAGTCAGAAATTCAAGCGGTCATGGATGCCTACAAAACCGGTATTTTGATCACCAGCGTCAACTTGCAGGACGCGCAGCCACCTGAACAAGTACAAGGTTCCTTTGAAGATGCCATCAAGGCGCGGGAAGACAAGCAGCGCTTGATCAACGAAGCTGAAGCCTATTCTAACGACGTAGTGCCCAAAGCCCGTGGTGCCGCTTCACGTATCGTGCAGGAATCTGAAGCCTACAAAGAAAAAGTGATTGCCCGAGCTAACGGTGATGTCAGCCGCTTCTCGCAATTGCTGGCCGAATACAAAAAAGCACCGGCGGTAACCAAGCAGCGGATGTATATCGAAGCAATGGAATTGGTCCTGGGCCGTTCCAACAACGTGCTGGTGGATGTGAAAGGTGGTAATAACATTATGTATCTGCCGTTGGAAAAGTTGGCGAATAAGGCTGCTGAAGATGCCGCCCCGGCCCCAGTAGTCAGCCACGAGCCGGTTTCTTTAAGCCCCCAACCTGTGAAAGAAATTAAAACCGATGTGCGCACGTCAAGCCGTGAACGCGATGTGAGAGGACGCTAAGATGGGAAATAAGATTTTAGTCGCCGTTGGCGCAGTAGTCATCTTGCTCTCGATGTCGGTATTTACCGTGGCAGAAACCGAGCGGGTAATTAAGTTTCAATTAGGCGAGATTGTCGGTGCCGATTTCCAACCGGGCATGCACTTTAAACTACCGTTTATCAATAATGTTAAAAAGTTCGAAGCGCGCATTCTGACCATGGATTCCACGCCGGAGCGCTTTTTAACGGCGGAAAAGAAAAATGTTATCGTTGATTCGTTTGTCAAATGGCGGATAGGTGATGTTAAGACCTTTTACACTACCGTTGCCGGTGATGTAAATCAGGCTAATATTCGTCTCGATCAAATCATCAAAGATTCCGCGCGCAGCGAATTCAGTAAACGCGAGATCAAACAACTGGTATCCACGGATCGCAGTGCCATTCGCGATGCTTTGATTACCAATGTCTCGCCGCATGCAGCAAAATTAGGCATCACGATCGTTGACGTTCAAGTAAAACGCATCGATTTGCCTGCGGAAGTCAGTACCTCGGTTTATCAAAGGATGGAAGCCGAACGGGCGCGGGTGGCTCGGGAGTTCCGTTCACAAGGTTCGGAAGCCGCCGAGCGGATTCGCGCCGATGCTGATAAGCAGCGGGAGATCATTTTGGCCAACGCTTACCGCGATTCTGAAGTGATGCGAGGTGAAGGTGACGCTAAAGCTGCGGATATTTTCGCTAAAGCATACAGTGAAGACAGCGATTTCTTTGCGTTTTATCGCAGCCTGATAGCGTACAAAGAAAGCCTGGGCAAATCCGGCAACATCATGGTGCTGGAGCCGAATTCCGACTTCTTCAAATATTTCAAGAATCAGAAATAACCTCCATTTGAATGACTAGTAGTCAAACGCCCCGCTATGCGGGGCGTTTGCTGTGTTTGAGACAGACAAAATGCAAAAAAAAGACACCTGGCTATTGCCGGAAGGAATTAGCGAAGTATTGCCGGAACAGGCCGCGCATCTCGAGAAGTTGCGTAGAAAGCTTTTGGATACTTTTGCCTGCTGGGGTTACCAGTTGGTCATTCCGCCGTTTGTGGACTTTCTCCACTCCTTGCTGATCGGTTCAGGACATGACCTGGATTTACAGACGTTTAAGCTGACCGATCAATTGAGTGGCGAAATGTTGGGGGTGCGCGCGGATATGACGCCGCAAGTGGCGAGAATCGATGCTCATCACTTCCAGCACGACGGTCCAACTCGCTTATGCTATGCCGGTACCGTGCTGCACACTTTGGGCGATCCTCTGGAAAAAAGCCGTAGCCCGATGCAAATTGGTGCTGAACTTTACGGGCATGCCGGCCTGGAAAGCGATTACGAAGTCATCCAGTTGATGCTGGAAATGTTGGCGATTAGCGGTTTGCAAAACGTACACCTGGATTTAGGACATGTAGCTATCTATCGAGCTTTGGCTGAACATGCCGGTCTTGATCCGCAACAGGAAGCTGAATTGTTCGATGTTCTGCAACGTAAGGCCAGAACCGAACTGGCGGAATTGCTTGCCGAGTTTAGTATAGATACTCGCTATAAAGACGTCTTCAATGCTTTGCCTAAACTGAATGGCGGCCGGGATGTAATTGATAAAGCTAAAGCCTTATTGACCGGTTTTGCCGGTGCCGATGAGATTGCCGGCGCCTTGGCGGATTTGCAGGGTATAGCCGATAAATTACGCCGAGATTTTCCGGCGTTGACGGTGAGTTTCGATTTGGCCGAGTTACGGGGTTATCACTATCATACCGGCATGGTATTCGCCGCTTTTGTGCCTGCTTTGGGCAAGGAAATTGCCCGCGGCGGCCGCTACGATAATATCGGTGAAGTATTCGGCCGAGCGCGAGCCGCTACCGGTTTTAGTGCAGATTTAAAAGTATTGGCGGGCATGTATAAAGTCGATGACGAAGCAGCGCAGTTAGTGTTTGCCCCTTTTGCGGAAGATGCTGATTTGCGGGAAGCTATTAGAGATTTACGTGCGCAAGGCGTGGCAGTGATTCAACATCTGCCGGAACAACAGGGCGGCGCTGAACAGCAGGGCTGCAATGCTATTTTAGAAAAACACAATCAACGCTGGGTTGTTAAATCAATAAGCTGTCGTTAGATCAATAAGCTGTCGTTAAACCACTAGTTTAAGGTTAGAAATATGGGAAAGAATGTTGTTGTTATCGGCACGCAATGGGGCGATGAAGGTAAAGGTAAGCTGGTCGATCTTTTAACCGAACAAGCTGCTGCGGTGGTGCGCTTTCAAGGCGGCCACAATGCCGGTCACACCTTGGTGATTAACGGCGAAAAAACCGTATTGCATCTGATTCCGTCCGGTGTATTGCGGGAAGGCGTGCAATGCATGATAGGCAATGGCGTCGTGCTGTGCCCGGAAGCGTTATTGAAGGAAATCGAGATTTTGGAAAAATCCGGCGTACCGGTCCGGCATAGGTTGCAGATCAGCGAAGCCTGCGCCTTGATTTTACCGATACATGTTGCTATCGATCAGGCTCGTGAGAAGGCTAGAGGCAGCAAGGCCATCGGCACGACTGGCCGCGGTATCGGTCCGGCTTACGAAGACAAGGTGGCTAGACGCGGCTTGCGAGCGGGCGATTTGCGTAATAGCGAGGAATTTGCATCGCGCTTAAAAGAGCTGATCGACTACCACAACTTCATGCTGATTAATTATTATCATGCCGAACCGGTCAATTACGACGAGGTATTAGCCAATACCTTGCGTTTGGGCGAGATCATCAAGCCAATGTTGACCGATGTAGGCGAGGCTATCTACAGCTATCAAAACCAAGGCGAAAACGTGCTGTTCGAAGGCGCGCAAGGCGCACTTCTTGATATAGACCACGGTACTTATCCCTACGTCACTTCATCCAATACCACGGCGGGCGGTGCGGCTACCGGTACTGGAGTAGGGCCTTTGGCGCTTGATTATGTGTTGGGTATTACTAAAGCCTATTCCACTCGCGTCGGTAACGGCCCGTTCCCCACCGAATTGCTGGATCATTACGGCGAGCATCTGGGCGTTAAAGGCCATGAGTTTGGCGCTACTACGGGCCGTAAACGCCGTTGCGGGTGGTTCGACGCGGTGTCGATGCGTAAATCGGCGCAATTAAATAGCTTGAGCGGTATCTGCTTAACCAAGCTCGACGTGCTGGATGGTCTGGATAAAATTGGTATCTGCACCGCTTACAAGATTAACGGTGAAATGACTGAGACCGCCCCGCTAGGTGCTGATCAATATGCGGCGTGTGAAGCCGTTATCGAGGAAATGCCGGGTTGGACAGGTACGACTGCTGGCGTTACTGATTTTGCACAATTGCCGGAAAATGCCAAAGCCTATATTGCTAGGCTGGAACAACTGGTCGGTGTAAAAGTCACGATCTTGTCTACGGGCCCGGACAGGAACGAAACCATAGTCTTGGAAAATCCGTTCCAGGCTTAACGCTTAAGCAATAAACCTGCCTTTAAGACGCTGAATATATTCAGCGTCTTTACAGTTTTAGTCGTTCAGAAAATACAGCACAGCTGTTTATGTTTATGCTGGGGTCAATCTCTAGCGACAGCTCTATTCCGGTTAGTAATCCAGTCGCTCCATGAGCCGGCGTAAAGTTTTGAACCAGTCAGTCCTGCAATTTCCATCGCTAACAGGTTATGGCAGGCGGTCACACCCGATCCGCACATATGTACTACTTGCTCGGTTGGATAAGGAGCTACTAGTGCGCTAAATTGCTGGCGTAGCTGATCGGCGGGTAAAAATAATCCCGATTTGTCCAGATTGGTGTGCAAGGGTCTGTTTCGCGCTTTGGGTACATGACCGGCTACTGGATCTATAGGCTCTTGTCGACCATGGAAGCGTTCAGGTGTTCTGGCATCTATCAAGGTGAATTTTCGTGTCGCCAAACCGTTTGCCACTTGATCGGCATCCAGCCATTGTTTGTTGTCCAGATAGACGCGGAATTGGCTGGCGGTAATGTTTGGAAGCACGGTAGTGACCGGAAAATCTTGCTTTTGCCAGCGTGTAAATCCGCCATCCAGCACCGCGACTTGAGTATGGCCCATCGTGCGTAGCAGCCACCACATCCGCCCGGCAAATGCGCCACCGGCATCGTCGTACACCACGATTTGACTGCGGTTGTTGACGCCCCAATCGCCCAACTTTGTACCTAATACGTTAAAGTCAGGCAATGGATGGCGGCCGGTATACGATTGCACCGGTGAAGACAAATCCTGGTTTAAATCAGCATAGCGCGCACCGGGAATATGGCCTTTTCGGTAGGATTTATGACCGGCTGTCACATCGGCAAGCGAGAAACGGCAGTCGAATATTCGCCAATCCGGATTGTCCAAGTTAGCAGCTAGAATGTCTGTGGAAACCAGTGTGGTGTAGGGCATGCTTATACCTCCAAAATTATTTTACCGATATGTTGGCCGCTTTCCATTCTTTCGTGGGCTTCAGCAGCGTTGGCCAGTGGAAAAACCGAATCGATGATGGGTTTGATTTGGCCGGATTCCAGTAGCGGCCAAACTTTTGCAAAAAGTTGTTGGGTTATTTTAGCCTTGAATTCGTCGTCGCGGGGGCGCAAGGTGGTGCCGGCGATGGTCAAGCGCTTCATCAGCACGGATGCCAGATTGATTTCGCTTTTACCGCCGTGTTGGATGGCAATCTGTTGGAGTCGGCCATCGATAGTCAGACATTTCAAGTTACGCGGCAAGTAGTCCCCGCCGATTATGTCTAAAACGACATTAACGCCTTTGCCATCTGTCTGATGCATAAGGGCTTCGACAAAGTCCTGCTGCCGATAATTGATCGCAAGGTCTGCGCCCAGTTTTTCGCAATACTGGCATTTATCCTCATTACCTGCGGTGACAATCACTTGCGCGCCAAATGCTTTGCCAAGCTGAAGGGCGGTGGTGCCGATGCCGCTGGTGCCTCCATGCACCAGTAACGTTTCGCCGACTTGCAGTTTCGCGTAGTCGAAGACGTTGCTCCAGACCGTAAAAAAGGTTTCCGGTAACGCGGAGGCCTGAATAAAACTCAGGCCTTGCGGTATTGGCAGGCAGCAACAGGCGCTTGCCAGGCAATACTCCGCATAACCGCCGCCGGTCAGTAGGGCGCAAACCGGTTCGCCAATCTTGAGGTGTTTTACTTGGCTGCCGAGTTTGGTGATAGTACCCGCTACTTCCAGGCCTAGAACTGGGGATGCTCCGGGTGGCGGGGGATACAGGCCTTTGCGCTGCATCAGGTCTGGACGGTTTACCCCGGCTGCAACCACTTTTATCAATACTTGATGTGGGGCGGGTGAGGGTAGAGCTTGATCGGCGACGATTAAATCGGTCAACTCAGCGGAGCGATAAATCTCGATGGCGCGCATGGTGTTAAGCTTTGCGGAGAGAGTGGCGTATTATATGCGCCGCAATAGATTAACAGTATTTTTTCAACGAGAGCATTCATGATACGTGCAGGCATTGTCGGCGGTACCGGGTATACCGGCGTCGAATTATTAAGAATTTTGGTATTGCATCCCCAGGTCGAAGTGAGTGTGGTGACTTCGCGCGCGGATGCCGGAATGCGAGTGGATCAGTTGTATCCGAGTCTACGGGGCTGCTGTGATGTGACATTTAGCCTGCCGGAACTCGATAATTTAAAAGACTGCGATGTGGTGTTTTTCGCAACGCCAAACGGTACCGCCATGTTGATGGCAAAGGCGCTGGTGGAACTGGGTGTCAAAGTTATCGATTTGTCTGCCGATTTTCGGATTAAAGACCGGCACGAATGGGAAAAGTGGTATGGCATGCAGCACGCCAGCCCGAATCTCATCGCCGAGGCGGTTTATGGTTTGCCGGAAGTCAATCGGGAGCAGATCAAGCAGGCGCGATTGATTGCATGCCCAGGATGTTATCCGACTGCCGTGCAATTGGGGTTTTTGCCGTTATTGGAGGTCGGAGCGATTGATCAGCAGTATTTGATCGCCGACGTGAAATCCGGCGTCAGCGGTGCGGGGCGCAAGGCGGAAATCTCGTCGTTGATGAGTGAGGCAGGTGAGAGTTTTAAGGCTTATGCAGTCGCCGGGCACAGACATTTGCCGGAAATCAGGCAGGGTTTGCAAAATGTCGCCAAACAGGCAGTTGGTTTAACTTTCGTGCCGCATCTGACGCCGATGATACGCGGTATTCACGCCACGCTGTATGGGCGTTTAAATAGGAAGTTGGATTTGCAAAGTTTGTTTGAAGAGAAGTATCGCGATGAAAGATTTGTCGATGTGTTGCCAAGCGGCAGTCATGCCGACACTCGCAACGTGCGCGGCAGTAATCGCTGTCAAATTGCCGTGCATCAACCGCAAGGCGGTGATACGGTAGTGATTTTGTCTGTGATTGATAACTTGGTGAAAGGCGCGTCGGGGCAGGCGGTGCAAAATATGAATCTGATGTTCGGGCTGCCCGAGTATCTGTCTTTAGAGACGGTTGCTTTATATCCTTAATATGTGTGGTGCATAAAAAAACCGTCTTCCAGTTAGGTCTGGAAGACGGTTTTTTATTTAGAGCTTCTGTGCGCTTATGCGGCCAAGGCTTGGCTTTTGCGATTCATTCTCCAGCCCAGCATGCCGCCAGCCAGTAACAACAGGCTGGTTGGTTCCGGCACGCTGCCTGCACCGCCGCCACCGCCTGGCGTTCCTGCTGTGCCTTCAAGCTTGGTGAGCTTGAAGTAGTCGTTGCTGTTGTCGACGTTAGAGTCTCCCAAGCCGGAACCCCATCTGCTGCTGTACGCGCTAATCAGCCAAAGACTTGAAGACAGGCTGTTTGGGTTGATGTCTTCAGCCACGTCGCCAACGGTATTGTAACTACCTACGAATTCCCAGCTGTTGCTAAGAAGACCGGAAATACTTTTTCCGGAAATATCTGCTGCGCCAGTGAGCGCACCGGTAGCCGGTACTGCGCCGGTGTACCTGAGAACCGATATATCTGAGTCGTAGGCTGTGGTATCCGGCCAACCGACAGGTAGTTTGTCTAAAATCGTGCTGCCATCAAACCGAAATAGCACCGCTTCGATTCTGCCGTTGTTATCAACCGCATGGTCTGGGTAGCTATTTGTCGTCTCCGAGCCGCTTAATACACCCAGGCCGTTAGCACTACCGTACCAAGCCAGTGTGGCTGCTGAAAAAGTTGAAGTGCTTGTAGTCCCAACTGAGTATGCAGCCATACTTTGAATGCCCGTCGGTGTCACTGAACTAGTACCGTTTATAGTCCATATGGTGGCGTTAACCGACCACGGGGCCAGCAGCAGAGTTGCTATAGCCAAGAGTTTTGGGGTCATAATGTCCTCGCAATTTTTGAAATTTTACCTTCCGGTATTGTCTTCGTCGGCCTGGAAATAACCATTGTACTATTGGTCATGAACAAAGTTTTACGGTCTGTTTATATCTGAGCACTTATTGGGCCATAGTAAAAATTATTATTCTAATACAATGCGTTAATTGTTTTTTTGTGAATAAAATAAGTCGGCGATTACGCATGGTGTAAAAAATTACGACATGTTTTGAAAAATCGACTATCTGCTCAGCTTTTCAAGCAGTGCTTTTGCTTGTTCGCGGCCATTGAAAATAGCTTCGCCTTTTAGCGCTTCTTGTAATTCTTGCTTAGCCTCTTCCTGGCGTTGCAACTGATTGAGGGCAACTGCGATATGGTAGCGTATCTCAGAATCTTGCGAGAGTAGTGAGTGTGCATTTCGTAAGTAATGAAGCCCCTGTTCTATTTGCCCCGTGTTGACGAGGATCCAGCCTAAGGTATCGTTTGTCGCCGGTTGGTCAGGGGCCAATTTATGGGCCTGTTCGGCAATCGACAAGGCTTTGCTGTTGCCGTTATTGAGATATACATAAGCAAGGTTGTTCAGGAACTGCGGTTCGTTGGGGAATTGTTTCAATAGCTCGACGTAGTACTTTTCCGCCTCTTTAAACTTTCCGCTTTTCAGTAATTCGTTTGCAAAGGCTGCCATCGGTAGCTGGTCTTGAGGATGCTTTTTGACCCACTGATCCAGTAAATTGTAAGCTTTGTCCGGCTGATCGATTTTTTTCAAATTTTCATAAAGCAGCATCAATGAAGCTGTATCCGGCTCCAGCTCGAAAGCTGCTTGGTAATGGCTGTTGGCCAAACTAAGGTTTTTGTCATGATCGGCGATGTTTCCCAATAGTCGGTGGGGAAAGGCGCGTTTGGGATATTGTTTTAACAGGCTTTCTGCGCGGCTCAATGCAAATACCGGTTTCCCATGGAGCAGTTCCATTTCCACCAAGGCAATTTGCGAAGGTATATGATTTTCGTCGACCAAAACGGCTTTTTTCAAGGTCTTTATGGCTTCAAAATAATCGCCTGCATCTATTTGATAACGAGCCGCTTTGTAAAGTTGTTTGACATTAAACCGGGCTTGGTCAGCCATGCGGATAAATACACCTAAGGCTTTGTCCTTATTGTTATTAGCCAAGTAACTTCGAGCCAGGGCGTCCATAACCTGGGGGCTGTTCTTGTCGATTACTTCCGCTGCTTGTGCGGCGGCATTAGCCTCAGCAGCTTTGCCCATCTTCAGATTCAACTCAACCAAAGCCAAAAGTGTCGGTAATGATTTTTGATCAATCATCTTCGCTTTTGCCAGCCAGTCATTGGCTAGCTCATAGCGTCCGGCACTTTGCTCGACTTTGGCCAACTCGATAAGAATATCGATGTCGCTCGGATGATTCTGCTGCAAGGTTTGCAGGCGCTGTCTGGCTTGATCAAGTTTGTTCTCGCCGACGTCCAGTTTACTTAGGTTAATTTGCGCGTCGAGAAAATTGGGGTTCAGTTCAATCGCCTTCTCGAAACTTTGCCGGGCCAGCTTGTATTGCCCGGTATTGACTTGAGCGGTCCCCAGTAAATTTAGTAGTGTAAAGTTTTTCGACGCTTTTTCATGCAGGGCTTGTGCGGTTTTCAACGCTTTTTCCGGTTCGCCACGGCTCATGTAAAGTGCCACGAGAGGAATACCGGCCTTGACCGCATCCGGATTTTTTTGAATGCCACTTCAAGGTCTTGAACTGCTGCCTGCTCCTGGCCCATTGCTAATCGGTTAAGGCCTATTTCGGCTTGTAGGCTGCCACTGTCATTCCCTAAAGCAGCGGCTTTTCCAAACATATTATTGGCCATATCGTGTTTGCCGGCCTTCATGAAAGCACTTCCCAATAAAAATGCCAGGCGCTGATCCTGGGGATTGCGGATTTGCACCGGGCGGAGCAGATCAATAGCTTGCTCGGGTTCGTTTTTTTCTAAAAGTATGGTGGCCAACAATTTATACGTGCCTGATTGTTCCGGGTATTGCTTAACGTACAGACGCAAATACTCCGCTGCCAAGTCGTATCGTTGCAGGCTGTAGTTAACCAAGCCGGAGAGCATTAAAGTCGGACCATGTGCTGATAAATATTCCGGTTTGATGCCGGTGATGATGTCGGCCGCCACTTCCAATTCTTTAGTCGCCGCTTCTTTCTGGCTATTGCGTTCGAGTAAAACCGCATGTAGATAGGCTGCTTTCGGTTCAAATGGATAAGCTCTGCGCACATATTCCAAATCTTGCCGTGCCCGATCATCTTGCTTTAAGTCCATTAACAGGCCTGCTCTGGCAAGCCGTGTGTCTACGTGATCGGGGTTGAGCTCAATTGCTTTGTCGTAAAATTTTAAAGCTTCATCCAGTTCCATGTTGGCATGCTTGATCGAGCCTTTTGTATACCAAACGCCGGCATCGCTGGCTTGGATTTGTATGGCTTTCTCGGCAGCTTGATCGGCGCCTTTAATGTCGCCACGCTTTAACAGGGCATTCGCGCGCCCGATTGTGGCGTTCACCTGATTGGGAGCAATTTGCAAGGCAATGTCGAATTCATTCAGGGCTTCGCTGATTAGATTGAGTTGCAGGTATGCGTTACCGCGGTAAACATGCAAAACTGGACGCAAACCGCTATTGAACTGCGCCGGATCGATTTCCTTCAGCAGGTCGTTGTAACGGATTTGGTAGGTATAGAGCTTGGCCAGGTTTTCCGCTATTAAAGATGGGTCCGCGCCTAATTGTTTGGCTAGGCCAAGTTGGACTTCTGCTTCCGTCAACGATTTCTGTTGCAAGTAAATTTCGCCAAGCAGCATGTGAGCCGAAACATATCTTTCATTTTGCTGTAACGCATTCTTTAACTGGATGATCGCTTCGGCATTGTTCTGATTTCTGTAGGACTGTAACGCCTCTTCGTAAAACTTGCCGGCCTGGATGTCGTCGGCAAAGCTTATCTGTACGGGGTTGAGCGCCAGAATCAGCAGTAGTTTATTTAACGGGAAATTGGATTTCATCGGATGTTTGCGCATAGCGAAATTGGGAGTTGCTCAAGTGTGCACATAGCATAGTCGTAAAGCCAACTCGCCACCAGTCCGGAACTAACAGCCGGCTTCTTGTCGTCAAAAACTTGACTGGTCGCATTTAAGAATATGATTTTAAATGTAAATTTAAATGGTCTAAATTTTGCTTTTAGCGTCTGGACAATCAATTAGGCGACTAAATATGGGTACTTTAGAGCTGCATCAACAACAAAAAACCGAGCGCTTGACCGATGCATTCCGGATATTTAACGAACTTTCAGAAAATCTGGCGCATTCTTACC
>Ga0160185_106278_pt1 | contig 14345 bp, 10 predicted proteins | sample met14sb_2_FD_108556 | JGI IMG/M metagenome (GOLD analysis project Ga0160185, IMG submission 108556) | Synthetic bacterial communities of pure cultures from sediment of Lake Washington, USA, under high oxygen condition - MT... | ecosystem: Engineered > Modeled > Simulated communities (microbial...... | reverse complement strand
CAGGTCTGTTGTTCTTCTGGGATGAAAAAGGTAACCGTCAATTGGTAACAGTTGATGCTCCTCTGATCCCAACTTTCATCTAATAGTGAAAGTGTTCTAAGTCGAAATACTTAGGAAGAAATTGAAAGCCCTCGCTATTGAAAGATAGCGGGGGTTTTTTTTAGGTAATATGCTCGGAAACCGCAGGAAAATGTTAAAAATGAAAAAAGTGCTAGTAATTTTGGGGGTTTTAGTGCTGAGCGGTTGCTCGGAAAAAGAAGAATATCAGTCCGTAGTATTGGAACAGATGAAGCAAGATAAAGATATTAAGGACTACGGAATTGAGCCGGAATTAATGACAAAATGTGTCGTCGATACTTCGTCGAATGCTATGCCAGGGTTATTCATATTAGATCCTGAAAGGCGTAAAGCATATAAAAATTACGCGAAAATGTTGGATATTAATAAGTCAACGGATCCACAAAAAACATTAATCGAATTACGAGAAAGTTTCGGTGCAGCCAAAGAGCTTGCAGAAGCACATTCAAATTATGTCGAAAGCGTAGTCGAATGTATGTCTGGTTTAGTGACTGGCGGAGAGGAAAAGTTAAAAAATACAAAATAGGATGACGTTTTAACGAAAGCTATTTTGGTTATTACTCAAAAGTGAAATGCAAACCCAAATATGAGCAAGGCGAGTCTTAGGAGGGTTGTTGGTATATTCAGGAAAAAATGAAATAAAAAGGAGTTTATGTTGCAAAGAACCTCTGATTACTTCGGTTTTGCATGACAACTCGGTGCCCATCATTGATTTAAATTACGCTGAAATTCGATGTTACGAATTAATCAGAGACTCCCAAAGCGACGACATCAGAAAGGTAACTAATGGCCCGAAACGTTACCGAAACTGCCGCTAGCTTAATGCACACCGCCGTTGTTATCCCTAATCTTACAGAACTGTAAATTACTTACTTTGATGTTTGGGAGCTTCTCAAGCTCATAAGATAATCTGATCCTTTAATATCCCGGCTCAACTCGCCGGGATATTAAGTAGCGACAGGAATCTCTTTATATAAAAATGCGTTCCTACAATGAGATTAAAAAGGCAAAGTCGGCGGAGTCAGTTTGCATTCCTCGTTTGAAAGGCGACATATTTTAGAAGCTACTAAAGCAGGAGTTTTCCGTCCATCATATAACTATAATTTCGACAACTAATAATCTGCGATGACTGTTCTTCTGATTGAGAATCGCACAATTGATAAGATTAGACTGCTATAAAATGACTAAGTTTTTAGATAAAAGCTGACGTAAGTTGCTAAGCTATTTAACTAATGCTAACGGTAGGACGACAATCGTGCCAATTATCTTAAAAGTACTTTCTTACAAAGGTTTACCACTACCTACTGAATTGAGTGCCGAATTCGGTCAGTTAGGCGGAACAATAGGCAGAAAGGCAGGAAATACCTTGGTATTACCTGATGCGGAAAACTTTGTATCAGGCCACCATGCTGAAATCATTTATGAGGACGGCGGTTACTTAATAAAAGACACAAGTAAAAATGGTACATATTTATCAAATGCCGGACTAAATATAAACGATGCACAAGCAAGGTTATTAGATAGTGAAATTTTGCGGATCGGAGAATATGAGATTATTGTAGAACTGCCATCTGCCGAAATATCACCAGCTTCACCCATTAGCGTCGAGAGTATTTCGCCTTCACCATTTGCCCAATCGTTTCAAAATGATCAACAGTCAATAGTCAACGAACCTCTGAATTTCTCGATTCCGCACAACGTAGCGAGTTCTCCCTTTGGAGAGCGTCCTCCTGCTTCCCCTTTTCACGATAGCTTTACCGCGCCCGAGGTGCTACCTCCCCAGAGAGATGGTAAAGATATTGCCGAATTCTTAAAAGGCTTAGATTCCTTAGGTGCGTTGGATGCACCCCTCGGCGAGTCTTCCGGGTTAGAGTTCCCGAGTTTGGAAGCAATAAATTTATCCGAGCCTATCCCTTCGAGCATAGCGTTAGATTCTAAAGACGTATTCCAAAATACGCCTAATATTGAGCGTGAAGATGGGCAGGCGGCTTCGCGAGCCAGTGTAGAGATTACGCTAGCACCCAATACGGAACCATTTATTGGGTCCAAATCGGGTGATGCGACGCTCATGAAGATGTTTCTGGATGGTGCGGGAATAAAAGATCAATCGTTTTTGACGGAAGAGCAGTGGCCGGAGGCGATGAAAGCGACTGGTGTGTTATTCCGAAATTTGATCGAAGGCTTGATGGACGTTCTACGCGCACGCGCGGAAATGAAAAGTGAATTTCGAGTTTCCGTCACCACAATCCGCTCATTTGACAATAACCCGCTAAAATTCAACCCAGATGTGGAAAGCGTACTGAAGCTGATGCTCGCACCGAATAATCCCGCGTTTATAAATTCAAATGATGCGGTAACTGAAGCGTTCAGGGATGTTAAGTTTCATCAATTGGCGATGACGGCAGGTATTCAGGCTGCACTAGGGGAGATTTTGCATCGTTTCGACCCAGACACCTTCGAAAAGGTGTTGGGCGAAGGGATTGTTTTTCAGCGAAAAGCCAAGTGTTGGGAGCTTTTTTTGCGAAAAATATCCGGAACTGAAAACACAAGCAATTGAAGGATTTTTTGGGGAAGAGTTCGCTGAAGCTTATGAAAAGCAGATGCGTCTATTTGCGAGGCGGTGAAAGTTTGCAACTCAATTGAATTGGTAGCGAAAATTTCATAAGTCATTGTTAATAAATAATAAACGGTACCGAATAGAGTATGTCAATCAATAACCGGATTGTTTGGTCAGAAGGAATGTTCCTTAGACCTCAGCACTTTCAACAACATGATCGTTATCTTGAAAGTCGTATTGATGGTCGTTGCTATGGAATCAGGGCTTATGATTGGGGATTTTCGTCGCTAAAACTAGATGCAGGACAATTGGCGATAGGAAAAATCACTCTGGCAGCTGCTAGAGGGATTTTCCAGGATGGTACCCCATTCCATTTGCCAAACGAGGACGAACTACCGCTACCACTTGATGTCTCTGAAGACGTTGCAAATGAAGTAGTGTATTTAGCATTGCCGCTGAGTCGTCCTGACTCTGTTGAAGTTGATAGCGACAATAACCCCGATGGATTGGCGAGATACCGCATCACTCATAGGGATGTCAGAGACAACAATGCAGGGTACGACGCTCGTTATCCCGTGCAAATAGGCAGTATTCGTCCGAGACTTATGCTTGGCAACCAAGAAAGATCAGGCTATCTGTGCTTAGGGGTCGCCAATATCGTTGAGGTGCGCGCCGACAAAACAGTCGTACTGGATGAGAAATACATTCCCGTGGTGCTGCAGTCTTCAGCCAGTAGTATTTTGAACGGCTTCGTCCGGGAGTTGCAAGGTCTGCTGCATACCAGAGGGGAGGCGTTGGCAGCCCGCGTGGCGGGAACGTCTCAAGGTGCAGGCGTCGCAGAGGTTGCAGACTTTATGTTGCTGCAAACCATCAATCGTTACGAACCCTTGCTGGCACATTTGGCGGGGGATGCGCTGCTACATCCGGAAACTTTGTTTTCCTTGGGCCTGCAGTTGATGGGAGATCTAGCAACCTTCTACCGTCAAAATAAGCGACCCGCAGTGTTGCCCGAATATAGGCATGACGACTTGCGTATTTGCTTTATCCCGTTAATTGATGAGCTACGGCGCCTGTTAAGCATGGTGCTTGAACAAAATGCGATTCAAATTCCGTTAACCAAACATAGCCAGTCGGTTTATTACTCGGGTCGCCCCGATGTGAAATTATTGGAGCAGGCAATCTACGTATTGGCTGCCAGTGCGCAAGTATCTTCGGAGATGTTGCGCACGCATTTCCCTCCGCAGGTGAAAATTGGCCCGGTGGAAGAGATCACGCAATTGGTCACTGCTGCCCTGCCCGGTATTTCAATTCATCCTTTGCCCGTTGCCCCAAGGCAATTGCCGTATCACGCCGGATGTTCTTATTTCGAATTGGATAAGCAAAGCCCATACTGGAAGAAGATGATGGATTCCGGCGGTTTTGCCTTTCATATTGGTGGTAATTTTCCGGGATTGGAGTTGGAATTCTGGGCAATAAAAAAAGGGTGATGACATGGTGCAACAAGGACCTTTCGGCGATGACGACAAAACAGTGTTGCGGCCTTCGCCAGGTGGACGAATGCCGCAGCAGCCATCAGTGACACAAATACCGCCATCTCCGCCGCCCCAGCAGCAGACCTCAAATATCAACATTCCGTCGCTCAGTGTGCTTTCCGGAGCGGATAGCGGTTCATTATTGACTTTATCAGCCGGCATTCTGTCCTTGGCGGCTAGGCTCAGAACAACCGTTAGCTATTCTGGAGTTGATGAACTAAAGCAAAAGTTGGCTAAAGAAGTCAGAGAATTCGAGAACCGTGGCTTGAATGCAGGGTTTCAGCAAGAAACCATGCGTATGGCGAGCTACGATTTGTGTACTTTTCTGGATGAAATTATCCAAAACACGCCTTGGGGCTCACAAAGTAATTGGGGGCATCAAAGCCTGCTTATCCTATTTCATAAAGAAGCCTGGGGCGGTGAACGCTTCTTCCAAATACTCGAACATCTGGTGAAACAGCCCGCGCAAAATTTGCCGCTCATCGAGCTTTGCTATGTGTTGTTAAGTTTTGGATTCGAAGGTAAATATCGGGTCATGGCCAATGGCGCCAACGAATTGGAAAAACAACGGCTTGAGTTGTACCAATTAATCCAGCGAGTAAGAGGGGATTTTCCAACGGAGCTGTCGCTACGCTGGCAAGGGCAAAAAAGCGGAAATAGCTCGTTGATAACGCAAGTGCCCTTATGGGTGTTCGCCAGCGTAGCAGGTGGCCTGTTGCTGCTTTGTTATCTGGGGTTTGCGTTTTTTATTAATTCGGCATCCGATCCTGCCTATCGGGAGTTACTGAAATTGGCCAAGGAGCCGGTACAAATGGCAACGGCCGCTACGATCACTCCGTCTGCACCGGTTATCGCCAACAGATTGGAACGCTTTAAACCGTTATTACGCGATGAAATTGCCCAGAATATGGTCGAAGTGGTCGACGATAGCATCATTCGCGTTCGTAATTCCTTCCCCTCCGGTAGCGATCAAGTTAAACCGGAGTTTTTACCGATGTTGAAAAAAATCGCCAAAGAACTCGAGAATGAACAAGACTCGATTTTGGTAACCGGGCATACCGACGACAAGCCCATTGTGTCGGCCCGCTTTCCGTCCAATTGGCATTTGTCTGCGGCACGCGCTAAAAACGTCCTGGCAATTTTGACCGCATCCGCTCAACTAAAAGGCTCGGCCAGAGCGGAAGGCCGGGCTGACGGCGAGCCTTTGGAACCCAATGATACGCCTGAACATCGAGCCCTAAATCGGCGCGTCGACATCTTGATTAAGTGAGAATACCGCGTGGAACGGATAATCAGTTTTTTTAAAACAAAGTGGGTGCTTGAACTGATCGGTATCGTGATTTTGTCGGTACTGATTTGGTTTATCGGGCCTTTAATCGCAATTGCCGGCAGTGTGCCGTTGGAGACCGATTTAAGCCGGGTTATAACGATAAGCGTCATAGTCGGATGTTGGTTGCTTTACCGCTTGGTCGCGTGGCTGTTATCGCGCAAACGCGAGCAACGTTTGATGGCCGATTTGGCTGGCGGCAATGATGCAAACGATGCGCAATCGGCCTCGGCGGCCGAGCTGGATGTGCTGAATCGCGGTTTCGATGAGGCTTTGGCTTTACTGAAAACTACCAGTGCGAAACAACACGGTCGGAAGCAGTATCTTTACGAATTGCCTTGGTACGCCATTATCGGTGCGCCGGGCTCCGGCAAAACCACAGCATTAATCAATTCCGGATTACATTTTCCTTTGGCCGAACGCTTGGGCAAGCATTCGGTAAAAGGCGTTAGTGGCACGCGAGATTGTGATTGGTGGTTCGCCGACGAAGCGGTGTTATTGGATACTGCCGGTCGCTACACCACCCAAGATAGCCATCAAGAAGTGGATGCTACCGCCTGGCACGGTTTCTTGCAGCTGTTAAAAAAATATCGACCACGCCGCCCTCTGAACGGGGTATTTGTGGCGGTGAGTGTCAGTGATTTAATTCAGCAGACCGAGGAAGAATTACGCCAACATGCCGCAGCAATCAGGCGGCGGATTACGGAGCTTAATGCGCAACTGGGTGTGCAATTGCCTGTCTACGTGCTGTTCACGAAAGTGGACCTCGTGGCGGGATTTAGCGATTTTTTCGCCAATTTAACCGAAGACGAGCGTAGCCAGGTGTGGGGTGAGACGTTTATTCGTGCCGACAACGATAAAGAAGATCTGGCCGCTCACTTGGTGCAATTCGAAAAGGCCTATGACGAATTGACCGAGAGGTTGGTACAACGCCGTTTGAAGCGTATCCAGGAAGAGCGCGATGTGCAGCGGCGTACGGCTATTTTCGATTTTCCGCAACAAATGATGCTGTTCAAATCGGTGGCAACCGGGTTTCTGGATGCCGCATTTGCCACCAATCGCTACGAAGAGCCTTTCTTGTTGCGCGGCGTTTATTTCAGCAGCGGCACCCAAGAGGGTACGCCGATAGATAGAGTGATGGCGGCGTTGGCCTCAAGCTTTAGATTGGAAAGGCAAGCAACACCGTTAATGACCGGGCGCGGTAAAAGCTATTTTCTGACTAAGCTTCTGAAGCAAGTCGTGTTTCCCGAAGCCGAATTGGTTGGCGTGGATCCAAAGGTCGAGCGGCGTTTTCGTTTGATGAACCTCGCCGGCTTCGCCGCCACCTTTGCGCTTGTGGCGATAGCGGTAGTGGTGTGGATGGTCAGTTTTGCCACGAATAAGTCGGCGATTGCCGATGTCGAAAAACAGGTAGAAATTTACCGAGCCAGTAATCTTGTTCCCACCGATTCGCGCTCCGGTTTTTTGGCCTTGTTGCCCAAGCTTAATGCCTTACAAGCCGCCAAAGACGTGTATGCACAAACCGGCTGGAGCAGCGGTTTTGGTTTATACCAAGGCGACAAAATCGATTCAGCCATCGATATTGCCTATCAGCGCTTGCTTCGTGAAAATTTTCAAGCCTTGATTACGCTACGCTTGAAAGAGCGTATGCAAAGCGATGAAGGCAAAAATCTGGATGTACTTTACCAATTATTGCGTGTTTATCTGATGTTCGGCGAGCCGCAACGGATGGACGCAAAGGTTGCACAGCCTTGGGTGAAATTGGATTGGGAGCAAATGTTCGCCACCGACCCGGAGACCCAAGCCAAATTACAGTTACATCTGGATAATTTGTTGGCTTTGAATTTGGATCCAGCTGCTATCGATAACAGTTTTGTCGACGCAGTGCGTAATAAATTGACGCAAATTCCTCTGGTCAATCAACTTTATAGCCGTTTTAAAAGTGAGGCGCTGTTTGATCGCAGTCACGACATTTCGGTTGCCGGACAATTAGCGCCGAACGGCGGCCGAGTGTTTACCGCGAACGGCAAGGAATTGGATACGTTGGTGGTACCCGGTTTGTTTAGCAGTTACGGTTATACGGAGCTATTTCTGAAAAAAGGCATGGTTTACGTCAAGGAAGCCAGCGAACAAAATTGGGTACTTGGCGTAAACGGCGCAAGTACCCCTATCGAAATTGATCGTTTATATAGCGATTTCAAACGCCTGTATTTGGGAGATTACCAAAAGACCTGGGATAGCGTGCTGACGGCGGTTAAGTTCCGCCCGCAGCCCAGCAATAATCAGCTGGTAGATACGCTGGATCTGCTGTCGCGCCCCGATTCGCCATTGAAGCTTTTGTTGGAGTTGGTCGAAAAAAATACCGCGTTAAGCAAGCTCTCGTCCGAATTGGCCGATGCGTTGGCAAAATCCACCGGCGGAGCCTTGGCGGTTCCGGAGGCTGCTACCCAAAAACTGCTGGCGATGGCAAAACAAAGCGACGGTGGCGTCGATCCGGTCAATGCATTGGAAACTTACTTCGAACCTTACAATATGCAAGTGCGGGGCGCTGCCGACAGGCCTGCTCCGATCAATGCGACGATGGCGAGTATCAAAAATCTGCACGATTATCTGATGCAGATTGGGTCGGCACCTAATAGTGGCGGTCAAGCCTTGTCTACCGAAGCGGCGCGATTTGCCGGCGGCGGTGTTGACCCTCTGCAAGCAGCCAAAATGGAATTTGCCCGTTTGCCCGGTCCGGTTGCAGCCTCGCTGAATGCGTTGACCAGCACGGGCGGGCAACAAATCAAAACCGGCGCGAAAGGGCAACTCAACGAAATGTTGAAAACAGCGGTGACGATGCCCTGCAAAAGTGCTTTGGCTGGCCGTTATCCGTTTGCGAAAAATACTCAGCAGGACGTGTTGATGGCTGATTTCGGCAAAGTGTTTGCCGCTAACGGGATTGTCGATCAGTTTTTTAACGCTAACCTCAAGGCATTTGTCGATACCGCAGCGGTGCAGTGGCAGGAGCTTAGTTCTGATAAGGCTTTAGGCTTATCGGCAGCCAGTATTCGCCAGTTTCAGATTGCATCGAAAATTCGTGACGCATTTTTTCCCGGCGGCGGCGCGGTGCCGCAAGTGCAATTCGAGTTAAAACCCTTGGCCTTGGACGACAAAGTCAGCACCTTCAGATTAAATGTCGAAGGCCAGGAGTTGGTTTACCGCCACGGTCCTGAGCAACTCACCAAGTTTCAGTGGCCCGGCACCAATAATAGTGCCGGGGTCAGAGTGGTGTTCGAAGGTTTGGACGGCAAACAAGTCAGCAAATCTAAGGAAGGGGCCTGGGCATTGTTCAGGATGTTCGACGAATTCAACATCCAACCCACTGGCCTGCCGGACCGCTTTAATTTGACCGTACAACTTGAAGGTTATACCGCGAAATTTGAGTTGCGCGCGGCCAGTGTCAATAATCCATTTGGCATCAGCGAATATCAAAGCTTTCGTTGTCCGGAGTCACTATGAGTTCTATGGATGGGTTGAGCGTCGGCTTTTTCGGAAAAGTGCCGGGCCTTGGCGATTTTGTCAGTCGGCGGCTGCCCAGGCACTTTATCGAGCCATGGGACCAGTGGTTACAGGCGTCGATGCGTTCCAGTCAGGAAACATTAGGAGAGAGTTGGTTATCCTTGTTTTTGGTTAGCCCGCTTTGGCGCTTTGCTTTGAGACCTGGCGTGTGCGGTGGGAGTGCTTGGGCCGGTGTCATGATGCCCAGTGTGGATAGGGTCGGTCGCTATTATCCGTTGACGTTGGCGCAAGCCGTCAGTGCGGAGTCTTTGTTGTCATTGTTTTCGCCGGAATCGGCATGGTTTGCACAATTGGAAGACGCTGCGCTATCAGTGTTGAATGACTCCTGTGATCTGGACCAGTTTGATAAGGGGCTGATGGAAATCGGTTCGGCTGACAGCCTGACACCGCAGTATTTTCAAGCTGATTCTAGCGGCGGATTCGGGGTATCTAACGGCAAGCTCGCATTTCGTTTCGATTTGGAGGGGCAGGATCAGACGGATGTAGTGTTTCCGCACTTGAGTCAGCGTTTGTTGGATCGCTTTATGCCGGGTTACAGTATTTGGGCAAGTGAAGGTGGCCAGTCGAATCGCCCCAATCTGCTGATTTGCGAAGGCTTGCCGCCTATCGATGCTTACGCGAGTTTTTTGCAGGGTATGCCGCAGGCTGGTAGATCTTGGCATGTGCAGAGCTATCGCCAAGACCAAAGCGTCAAAAAAATCGAGAGAGAGCCGAGCGCCTCTGCGGTAGGCGCAACGGCGAGCCAGGACATAACGCTTCCGAACTCGACAAAGTGGGCTTCCTACGGGGTTACGGTGGTCGGCAATAAGCGTAAGCACAATGAGGATGCTTTGCTCGATTGCCCGTCACTGGGGCTGTGGGTGGTTGCTGATGGCATGGGGGGGCATCAATCCGGCGATGTTGCCAGCCGCTTGGTGGTGGATTCTTTATCGACGTTGGAATTTACCGAAAACCTGGATAATCAGGTCGAAGCCGTTTCCCGCAAATTACATAAGATTAACGACGATTTATGCCGTTTTGCTTCGGGCATTCAGCAAGGCAGTATTGTCGGAACCACGGTAGTCGCCTTGCTGGCCAAGGGTGACCAGTGCGCCGCCATTTGGGCGGGAGATAGCCGTTTATACCAATTACGCCAAGGCGAGTTTACGCAGATTACCCGCGACCATACCTTGATCGACGAATTGATGGATTCTGGTGTTATGACCCGGGAAGTGGCGGCCCAGCAAGTGGGAGCGAATGTGATTACCCGCGCGGTGGGTGGGCAATTGACGCTGGCGTTGGATGTGCTGCGCTTTCAGGCTGCCGGCGGTGATCGTTATCTGCTCTGTAGCGACGGCTTGGATAAAGAATTATCGGAAGCCGAAATTGCGGAATTGATGGGCTCAGGCAGTTGCCAGTCGGCCGCCGAAGCCCTGATTAACCAAGCTTTGAGCAGAAGCGGTCGAGATAATATTACCGTATTAATCGCCGAATTTAGTGGTTAAGCCGAAATCAGGATGCTGCCCTTACGTCCGGATTCTTAGGTCTCGGTATCTTTAGGAAGAAATACGCTTCAACAATCTTATAAGCGCGTAGATTCTCAGATGGACGGTTGTGGTTGGTAGTGTCTTTGGGGAATGGCTGTCAACGTGCGCTTAGCTTAGTATAGATAGACCCAAGATGTGAAGCAGCCGATGTGAGCATTCGGCGACGCTAGAGCGCGAGAGGCTTTTGCACCACGAAACAATGGACGGATTTTTTCAATGGAAAACGGTATTTCCCCTCGCGGTAGCCAGGCACCGCAAGTACCGAATATCGTATCCGTTACGAAATATCGTGCCGATTTGGCGCTGCAATGGTGTGTGCATGTTGTGATTTAGCACGCCGGTTGAATTTTAAATCATGTTATATCAATGTCTTACGGTTTTGTAGGCGTAGGGTTCATGAGTTGGCATGTTAAATGATCCCGATGCCTTATCTATTGATGAGCAAATGCAACTTGATAGGTATAAGATTCCGCGACATTTAGGGTTTTTTAGTTTAAAGCGTGACATGAAAAACCGACTAGACTAATGCGAATTGGTTTTGGGCTTAATACAGGCGTAACAAGTCCGGGGCACTATAGAATTGGGTCGATTGTAAGAAACGGGGCGCAAGGCACAAGGTTTCGTTACCGCTTTTCAATCGGTTGATGTTAACAATTGGATTACCATAGAGGCTTAAAAATGGCGGATTTGTCCGGATTACTAGAACCCGTTTCGGCGGAGCAGCCTTGTGGTGATAACCTTGAGTATGACAATGCCAGGGTGGCATTGGACACCAATATCTTAGGGACCCCGGAAAATCAGTTTTCTGGCGAGAAGGCGTTGCCGCCTAACTGGCGCGAGGTCTACAAGGAGGCTTTGGCGTTATTGCAGCGTTCCAAGGATTTGCAAGTCATTTTGTACTTGATCCGGACACTGATCAATGTTGAAGGTTGGAGAGGTTTTCGCGATGGACTGAGCTTTCTGGAAGAGTCCTTGACCCGTTATTGGGATTCCATACACCCTCAACTCGATCCCGACGACGGCATGGATCCGACGTCGCGAATCAATATTTTGGAAGAGCTTGCCAGCTTCGACCTGATAATCAGGCCTCTAAGTTTGGCGGTGCTGGTCGAGTCGAAAGCCATCGGCAGGTTTTGTTTGCGTGACATTCAGTACGCAACCGACCGGCTGGAAGTGCCCAAGGGCATGACAAAGCCAGACAACGGCGCTATCAACGCGGCTTTTCTGGATATGGATGACGCGGCGTTAGCTGATAATTATCAGGCATTGGTCGACAGTATCAAGATCGTCGAGCGGATCGATGCTTTCGTCAACGAAAAAGTCGGAGCCAGCCAAGGCGCGGTATTGACGCCGTTGAAAGCTTTACTGAAGGAAGTCAGGGATGATTTCGATCATTACGCGGGGTCGCGGTTGTCCAACGACGCCGAGACTGAGGCAAGCGACGATGGCAGCAGCGCTGAGGCGGGTGATGAGGTAAAGCCCGTTAAATCCAAAGCGGTGAGCGGCGCCATTGAGTCGCGCCAAGATGTGGTGAGAACGTTGGATGCGCTTTGTAAATATTATGCGGACTACGAGCCGTCTAGCCCCGTGCCCATTTTGTTGCGTCGGGCCAAGCATCTGGCAACTGCAGATTTCTTGGAAATCGTCCAAAACTTAATGCCGGATGCGCTTTCCCAAATAAGTGCGATAAAGGGTCCCGACCCAAGTTAGAAACTGATTTTTGGTAGTCCTTCTTAATGTCAAGCGGAGAATACAATGGCTGAAAGTAGTCAGAAGTTTATACAACGAAACCGGGCACCCCGGGTACAGATTGAATACGATGTTGAACTCTACGGTTCCGAAAAAAAGGTGCAGTTGCCGTTCGTGATGGGCGTCATGTCAGATTTGTCGGGTAAGCCAGCCGAACCTTTAGCACCAGTGGCGGATCGCAAATTGTTGGAAATCGATGTCGATAATTTCAATGATCGATTGAAATCGATGAAACCACGGGTCGCATTCCAAGTTCCCAATACCTTGACCGGCGAAGGTAATTTGAATGTCGATATCACCTTTGAAAGTATGGATGACTTTTCTCCCGCAGCGGTTGCCAAAAAAGTGGCGGGCTTGGATAAAGTCTTGGAAGCCAGAACCCAGTTGTCCAACTTGATTACCTATATGGACGGTAAAACCGGCGCGGAGGAATTAATCGCGAAGTTAGTTAACGACCCCGCGTTGCTACAAACCTTGGCGGCGTCAGCGAAACCGGCGGAAGCAGGCGGTGATGCCGCTGAAGGAAAAGGGGAGTAAGCCATGGCCGAATTAGAAACCCAAGGCGGACAAGGCGCAACCCAAACCCTGGAGTTGGACGATTTTTCCGCATTATTGTCCAAGGAGTTCAAACCAGGCACCGAGGCAGCCAATCAGGTCAATACCGCAGTAACAACGCTGGCGCAATATGCGTTGCAGGATGTTTCCAAAGTATCCGACGATGCCATAAAAACGATCCAGTCGATTATCGCCAGCCTGGATCAGAAAATCACCGAACAATTGAATCTCGTCATACACCATCCCGATTTTCAAAAACTGGAAGGTGCCTGGCGCGGCTTGCATTACTTGGTCAACAACACCGAAACCGACGAAATGTTGAAAATTCGGGTGTTGAATATCACCAAAAACGAGTTGGGTAAAACCCTGAAAAAAATTCAAAGGTACCGCCTGGGACCAAAGCCCGCTGTTCAAAAAACTGTACGAAGAAGAATACGGCACCTTTGGCGGCGAACCCTTCGGTTGCTTGGTGGGCGACTACCATTTCGATCACAGTCCGCAAGATGTGGAATTGTTGGGCGAGATGGCAAAAATCAGTGCCTCCGCGCATACCCCGTTCATTTCCGGCGTGGCGCCATCGGTGCTGCAAATGGAAAGTTGGTCCGAATTGGCCAATCCGCGTGATTTGACCAAAATTTTTCAAACGCCGGAATACGCGGCTTGGCGCTCGTTGCGCGAGTCCGAAGATTCCCGTTACCTCGGTTTGGCTATGCCGCGCTTCCTGAGCCGTTTACCTTATGGCTCGAAAACCGATCCGGTCGAAGAGTTTGATTTCGAGGAAGACACCTCGGGCGCTGATAGCAGTAAATATACGTGGTCTAACGCTGCTTACGCGATGGCAGTCAACATCAATCGCTCGTTCAAATATTACGGTTGGTGTTCGCAGATTCGCGGTATTGAATCCGGTGGCGCAGTGGAAGGATTACCGGTGCATTCGTTTCCGACCGACGAAGGCGGCGTCGACATGAAGTGCCCGACCGAGATCGCCATTACCGACCGCCGTGAAGCGGAATTGGCCAAAAGCGGTTTCATGCCCTTGTTGCACAAAAAAAATACCGATTTCGCCGCATTCATCGGCGCGCAATCGCTGCAAAAACCTGCGGAATACACCGATCCGGATGCCACCGCCAACGCCAACTTGGCTGCGCGCCTGCCGTATTTGTTTGCTACCTGCCGGTTTGCGCACTATCTGAAATGCATCGTTCGAGACAAAATCGGATCGTTCAAGGAGCGCCAAGACATGCAGGCGTGGTTGAACACCTGGATCAGCCAATACGTGTTGACCAATCCAGCAGTGGCCACCGAAAAAGACAAAGCGCGTCGGCCATTGGCCGGTGCGGAAGTGGTGGTCGAGGAAGTCGAGGGTAATCCTGGATATTATCAATCTAAGTTTTTCCTTAGACCGCACTATCAGTTGGAAGGGTTGACGGTTTCCTTGCGACTGACATCTAAATTACCGT
>Ga0160185_124250_pt1 | contig 14625 bp, 8 predicted proteins | sample met14sb_2_FD_108556 | JGI IMG/M metagenome (GOLD analysis project Ga0160185, IMG submission 108556) | Synthetic bacterial communities of pure cultures from sediment of Lake Washington, USA, under high oxygen condition - MT... | ecosystem: Engineered > Modeled > Simulated communities (microbial...... | reverse complement strand
TTCAACTAGGTTCTTATCAAGATTTATTGTCAAAGATGCTTATGATATAAATGATGGTAACAAAATTTATCCCGTTTTATTTTGTGATGAAGAATATGTTGAGTCAGCGACAATGTTTGCTAATGATTCTACTTATTATAAAAATTCAGCATTAAAAACTAAAAGATCTTCATTGAGAGCAGTAGGGTTGTTCTTTGAGTTTTGCAGTGCTACTAATGTAGTTATTAATACATATCCTGATTTACGGTCTACATTTCAATGTTTTTATGATACGTTGATAAGCGGATCAATGAATTTAGAATTAAATGATTTTTTATGGCCAGCAAGGTCAGTAATATTAGTAAATGACATTATTTACTATGCACAAAAATATATTCAATATTGTTTAGATGAGTTAAATATTCTTAATATTCATGGATCTAGTGTTGCCGCTAAGAAATGTTATAGTAAACATGAATCATATAAGTTATTTAGTCATTTAGATAACCAAAAAAATAATCTTGATGCATTAAGAACAGCGGCAAAGTATCAAAGTCCAACTTTAAATCTAGTAAAAAAAGATAAAGTGCAAAGGTTGGTTAAAAGTGATAAGCGGTTCCCTTCTAATAAATCATTAGAAATGATAACGACAGGTTGTCTTATATCAAATAATGTAAAAATATCTTTTAATAAAAGGTTTAATATACGAAATTCATTGTTGTTCTCAATGTATTTGTTTGCTGGATTACGCGGATCAGAGCCTCTACAGATTTATAAGGATGATATTGATATTTCGAAAAACCTGGATCAGCTTAATGTTCAATTAGCGCATCCAAAATATGCACCGATCATATTTCAAGGTAAGAAAATGACTCGTTCTGAATATTTAGAAAAAGCATTCAAATTGAAACCTCGAAATGAATTAGGTGGAACTGAATGGGCTGGGTGGAAAGGTCTAGAAGAGCTTGATCCAGTAACAAAAGCAACAACTATAGTCTGGATTGCTCCCCTCGAAATAAAGCAGTTTATGATTTCTTTGCATTCACTATATATGTCAATTCGATCTGAACAGATGAAAAATGCCCCATTTAAGCATCCTTATTATTTTGTAGCCGAAGATGGATCTCCGTTAAAAGATAGCGCAGTAAGCAAGGCATGGAAACAAGCTTGCAATAGAGTTGGACTAACTGGAACAGCGAGCGATGGCCAAAATAGACATGGATGTAGACATAATATCGCCATGTTGTTAGAAGAATTAAAATTTCCTGCAGTAGTAATTAAAACAGTTCTGCATCATAGATGCATATTGTCACAAGAGCAGTATAAAAGTCTTGGATTAAAAAAAGCGCAAGAAATAATTAATAAGGCATTTGATGAAGTTAATAACGGTGAACAAGATGGTAGCAAAATAAACAATGAATACTGCAAGATGAAAACAGATCCAAAAATGATTTTTACAGATTTAAACAAGATTGCAGGAATAATGTTATGAATAATAAAAATGAAAAATTTAATAACATAACTTATGAATATATTGAGTTCGTCGGGCTTGGTAAAGACAATAACATTGTAAAATCATCAATTTCACCTGATAAATTTACAATTCTTAATGAAAATATTACAGTCAATGAAATAAAAACACTGCTAGATGAGGTCTATCTATGCATGGCGGATGAGCTAAGACATCAGATGAACAACTCTCCTGATTTATGGTTTGGAGTTATAAAAAATTCTAAAACAGATGGTTATAGGTTTTCAAATTTGAGAATTACATCTCTTAATGAATTCATTTCGAATAATTTTGGTAGTTATGAATCATTAATTGAATCCGTTTATAAAAATGAATATAAGTATATTTTGGCAGTTATTAACAATGCTGATGCTGTTGCACTGGTTCATAGCATAAGAAATAATAGAACTTTTAGTACTAATCAAAAATCTGATGCATATGAATGCTTGAGTAATGCGGAGGGTTCTGTTGATTGTTTTTTTGAAAATTTCTGTCACCATTACTTTATGCGAAATGGAAAACAAAAAATGCGCTGGGTAGCAAGCTACTTTAACAAAATATGTGAAGCTATGTGTTTACGTGGATGGTTGTTGTATCCACTCATGAAAATGCAACCCACTAACTGCTTTATTTGTCCATATTTGGATCAAGTGTATATTAGTACTAAAAGTGAAGCAAGATTACCTTTCCCTAATAAAGTTTTTGTTGAATATTTTAATAGGAATCGTTTAGATAATTATCGAGAGATGGGTAATTTAGTGATTCAACAAGGAAAAGCAGATGGTAGTGATTGTTATGGTTTTATAAAGCGCTTGACATATATGACAAACGCTGAGGGCGCTGGTGGGTTATCAGAAGAATTGTGTATACATTTAACAAAAGATGTGGTTTCTAAAACAGCTAAAAGTAGTAGAGATGCACCTGTTGAAAGGCTTGTTAATGATTATTTACTTGCTAATAGAGAAAAATTAAATAATCTACCCAGGCGAGTATTTGTATATAATGAAACACTAAATAAAGACATAGAAGAAAAAAATACTCCAAAAAAACTCGATGGAAGTTTTATTTGGGCCGTTAACATTCGACCACAATTATCTGTATGGGCTGATTACTTTAGAAAATATGTACCTAACTCGACTTTACAATCTATAAGTGATGCCACAAGTGCTCTTAACCCAGTTTTGGAATGGCTGATTTCCTTAAAAGATGATGAGTTAAATGAAATAACACAACCTGACTCAATTGATCGGAGCCTTCATATTAGTAGATCTGGAAACTTTTCAGAAGCTAGTGTTTCCATCACTTTAGTAGAATACTTAAAAGTAAATTGTCCTGACTCTAGATCAAATAGTGTTATAAATGAATTAGAAAAATTCTATTTATGGTTTTCAGATAAATATAATAGAAATTATGAAATCCCTGTAAATAAGAGAGATCGAAATGGTTTTGAAGTGAATTCTTCAGGAGATAAGTCAAATAAGGAAGTTATTCCGACTCGGATATTTAAATTAATGAAAAAGATTTTGCTCGAAGATGATTACGCTTGGGCAAAGAAAATAGACAGCGACTGGACTGGAAAAAAATCAGGCAAAGGAATATGGTGTCCATCTCGCGCACTTATGCTAGAGACTATGATGACATTGCCGATACGTTATGCAAGTTGTTATTCAGCTGATATGGGACTACTTGATGAGTCTTGGTTTAATGATACTCTAAATAAATGGGAATATAATCCAAGTGGTGAAAAAAGAAGACAAGCTGGAGTGTTTCAGCAACTTGGTAATGCTGCAAAAAATGAATTTATTATTGGATTTTATTTTGTACAATCTAAAACATCACCTGATGGTTTAACAGTTACTTGGGATAACGAAGAGCTTAGAAACAAGCTTTTAAAACTACGTGAGTTTATGTTAACTAATAATGCCATCTTTAATTTTGATTTAACTGAAGGGATGTCGGAGGATGGAAAAAAACGTATCATTTACCCAATTATACAGCCCTTGTTTTTGGATTTTGCTCACAGAGACCCGCCACTTAGACAAGAGCCTGTCAGTTATGCAAGGTTGTCTGATTTTTTCAAACTCTTGCAAGTAGAAACAGAAAGACGCTTCAATTCTGAAACCCTATCAGGGCAGCAAAGTCCAATAAAACTTATATTTGAATCTGTAGTCACGTCAACATCAGTTAGACCAACAATTACAATGTTCACTTTACATTGTTTAAGAGTTACTGGGATTACTAATTTTGCTTTAGCAGGTTTAGAACCCGCAGTTATTGCTGAAATGCTGTCTGGACACAAATCAATTGTAATGAATTTATTTTATACGAAATTCGGTGTTAGCTTAATTAACAAATTAGTATCTCAAAAAGCACATGAAATTGAAGTTAATCAGGATCTTATTTCTATTGAAGACTGGCGGAATGATTTGGACCTTTTCAGACGAATTATAGAAGTTAATGCTGAAAATGCAGCTTTTGATAAAATTGATAAAAAAAACTTTCATTTGATGACAGTGTTGGATGGATTTATTTGTCCAAATAGTGGAACCAGGTGCGATGAAGGTAACATGCTTGTTATAAAAGGGAGCAAGCCAGCTGAAGTTCAAGGAGGCAAAGGTAATTGCCCTAAATGTCGATTCTCTATGACAGGTCCAATGCTTTTAACACAGCAAATTCTTGTTGCAAACAAAAAACTTTTTGAACTTGAAGAGCTGGTTTTAAAGCAACAAAACCATTCTAAAAAAGCCGATGAGTATATGTCTAATGGTCAAGAAGTTGAAGAAGCTAGACAGAATAATATAGTTGACTCACTTCAACCGGAAATTGATATGTTAATGGATTCATGGTTGTCACGTATATCATTTATAAACAAATCTGTTAAAAAACTACCTGCATGGGAAAAAATTAAAAGTATGCGTCAGGATGGATTTTCAGATGAGGAAATTAAAGAATCTGTTAGAAATATGCCAACAGATATAGCCGAAAAAACTTTGATGACTATGTCAGAGCGTACAGAGGTAATAGCTACATTTGAAAAATGTGCAACGCGCGCAGAGCAAGTTGCTATAAATGCATGTGCTGAACAGATTTTGTCTACAGGCAGTACATCATGTACTGAAAAATTGACACTTTATTTGACTAAGGCATTAGTTAAAAATGGTTCTGAGCCATTCATTATGCAGTTAGATGAAGTGAATGCTGGTAGGGCCGCAATGCTTCATGCTCAATTCTTAACTACATATCTACAAGCACATGCCGAACAAAATTTAAAGTCTAACCTTGTTGTCGATAGTTCAATTGGTAGAATTGAAATGGGTAAACTACTCGAAAATACTGGAAGCTATCAGGTTCCAGTAAATATCTCACGTGCATGGGATAGCATAAATAAGATAATTATAGACGCTGGCAAAAAAAAATGGAACTACCTGTTTCTTTAGATGAATTATCAAAAAAATGTGATGTGTTGATGCCAGTTTATTTAAAGGAAATTACAAATGACAAGTGACCTTAATCAAGCTAACGACGATATTAATAGCATTCAAAATGAAAGTGAATCAATATTTAAAAAGTTATATGACAATTCTCGTTCAGATAAGAAGGTATCTTTAATAAATATTAAAGAAGCGCTTGATTATTTAATAGTTAAAAATGATCCTTGTACTATAACGTATAGAGATATTACAGATTTTATATCTAGTTCACTTGGTCATGATGGTAAAAGAAAAACACCAAAATGCCATGAGCAGATAAAAAATGATAAGAATGGTATGAAAAAATATGCTGATCAGCGTATATTGGAAGCAAAAGGTGTTAATAAGAAGCCTCGCAAGACTTATAGTACAACAAGATCTAAGGTAGATGAGCTGTTAGAAGTAGATAAAGAGATTTTAGTTGATAGATTAAGATTAGCTGAACAGTTAAATGTAGGTTATATGAGAAAAATAAGGCAACATGAGGTCATATCAAATAAGACTAAGATTGTTATTGGAAATATTAAGCCAATCGATAGATTTGTAAGTAGAAATATGGATATCTCTACAACAGATTCATTTGATACTAATAATATTAAATTATCGAATTCTGAAAAAGACTTATTATTTGATTTTTATTCGATGATTTCTGAAAAAAATAACGGTATCAAATTTTCCATTGATGGCATTTTCTATAATTCAGACAAAGTAGGTGATTTTGATACTATTGAAGCAATAGCAAAGTCAATTGGAATGACTCATAAAAAATTCATTGATGTTGTAGGTAGTTAATATATACAGAATGGAGCGGTTAGGTTCGAAATGGTAAGCATTGATATTCAAGGGCTGCCAGTCTTTTTCAGAGGCATATAGCATGCAACAGCAAAAATTATGCTGTTGCATTTTGCAGGGTCAGATATTTTTTATTTCTTGTAAATAATTATGGCTTCAAGAAAATGATCTAATAAAAAAGCTGATTTGTTTGATTTTTTGGAGTTTAGTTGTTTTCACTGGCTAGCAATGACTTGAAATAAGTTATCAATTTGATCAATATGATCACTCTTCCAAACGTATTCCTACATTGACTTGCACTAGCGTGCTTGAACTGTTCAGCAGGGACATCAAAGAAGATGTTCGAAGTGTTTTCCACAGATTCTGTGGATAAGTCTGTTGGCAATACAGTTGCAAGTAATGCAACCATCTGCTTTCATTTAGGTTGTCGTTAAATTGTCCAATAAATGGTCTAATTGTCAATATTGCAGCGTTGGGTTTAGCTTTTAAATTTGTAGGCGCAGCAGATACACTCTGTTGCGAAAATTGTTGCTATCAAGGTGAGCTCTGAATGGGCTTTTGGCTTGAATGATACTGAAGGAAAGTTAACTCTAACGTATTACTTGCATTATTTTGATGGTGGTCATAAAATTGATCTGTATTTAGTGAGGTTAATTTTTTGGCTATTATTAGCGAAGTTTAAGAGAAATGATCCATCCAAATCTTTCAAGCATGAACCAAGCTCAGCGAGAGCGTCTATTCCATATAGACTTCAGGCTCTATTTTCTGGGTACTATTAATAGGAATGATCTCGAATGCCGTTTTGGCATAAAACAAGCCGCAGCTACACGTGATATCACGCTTTATAAAGAGTTAGCTCCTAAAAATCTGGAGTATGACACTAAAGCTAAAACTTATATTCAGCGCGAATGCTTTAAGCCCGTATTTAACTTTAACAGTAATCAAGCGCTATCCGCTTTACTGCATGGTTTCGGTGATGATTTCGCTATGACCAACCCAGCTTTTGTTCCAACAGAATCACCCACGCAACTTAATTTGCCATCCAGCGATATTCTGGCCTGCATTACACGAGCAATCCACAATAACCAAGCCATAAAAATTAAATATCTTTCATTGTCGAGCGGCCTTTCTCAGCGTGAGATTGTTCCCCATACATTAGTCGATAATGGTTTGCGTTGGCATGTGCGCGGGTTTGATCGACAAAGACAAAAGTTCTCTGACTTTGTCATTAACCGCATTGATAAGCCCAGTGTTCTTGTTGGCAATATAATCGCAGAAATCGAAACTAAGGCTGCTGATCTTCAATGGCAGAGTATCGTTGAACTGCAACTTATCCCACACCCATTATTACAACATCCTGAAACCATAGAATTCGAATATGGCATGGTGAATGGATTGCTATCTATTCAGGTGCGTGCTGCTGTTGCAGGCTATGTCTTAAGACGTTGGAATGTTGATTGTACGGAAAACCATGCATTGACAGGTGGCGAATATCACCTTTGGCTGAAAGACGCACAAGCTTTAAATGGCGTGGAAAACTTTATATTAACTCCAGGTTACCATCTAGCAGCAGAAGGAAATTCAGGCATTGAATAAAGTCGAACTTAATCAGGCAAAACAGTATATCCGCGATTTGACTGGCGGTAGTTTGTTGGTTGCAGAAAGTCGAGTGGTTGCTGAAACGCTTTTGCAATCTCTGTCTGACGCTGAATGGAACCATCTATTCATTGAAGAAAATATTCTTAAAAAGAAATCGCCTCATACCGCTATTCGCTATGCCAGAGCTATTAGAAGAAGGCTTGAGCCCTTAGGCGAGGCGTTCATTAATGACGTCATTCATGCACCAGAAACTTATTATAAACAGCTACTAATGCTTTCCTTGATGATACATACACCTGTTTTACCCGACTTCATGCAGTATGTTGTCGCTGAAACAAAACGGGTTTATCGGCCCAATTTAGAGCCAGATGCGTGGGAGACTTTTTTATTAGATCGCTCTCGAACATTACCAGGCTTGAATGACTTATCTGAGTCAACGCTCAAAAAAAGCGGCACTAATATTATTCGTACATTAGTTGATGCAGATTACTTGCACAATAATAAGGATCGCCGATTGCAACCAGTCTATGTTTTACCTGAAACCCGCGCTTGGCTACAAAGGCTCAACAGACTTGACCTAGAAAATATTATGGAATGCACGCTATGAAGGCACTACAAAGCAGGCTCGATTTAATTCTGGAAAGAATTGAAAATCCTAGATTTCTGAATAACGATGGCTTAGGTAATGAAATTGGATTTTGGATTTTTGATTACCCCGCTAAACAGGAACTGGTGGTCAGGGACTATTTGAAGCATCTGTCAGACAAGTTGGATAAGCGTGGTTATAAATTTAATACCATTAATATTTACGAAATATTGGTTGAAATGTTGGCGTCGAGAGGACTGTTGGAACGAACCTTTATTCGTGAAAAACAGACTGGGGTTGATGCTATTAGAGCTACGTTAGCAGGCCCACTTAGTCAGAAAAAAATTGCTGAATATATAGCGGAAAAGATTAAGCCAGAAACACTAGATTTTGTCCTGTTTTCTGGACTTGGCAACGCTTGGCCTTTGGTCAGAGGACATGAGCTGTTAAGTGCATTGCAAGATGTGATGGGGAAAACTCCGTTGGTGCTGTTTTATCCTGGTGAGTATAGCGGTCGAGATCTTCATCCCTTTGGCATGATTGACTCCAAAAATTACTATAGAGCCTTCAAACTGGTGCCTGAAGATGGCAAAAAAATTAACGCAGGGAGCATCCTATGAATATTGAACACATTTTTTCAAAACAGTTAACACGGGACATCAATGGTGTCGTCAAAGCAGAACAGGTAGATAACGACAGTGTCTATGTTGAACTAGATGAATACGTTATTACCCAAGAACTGGATCGACATTTTCGCCATTTTTTTGAAACCTATATTCCTGCCGTTAAAAATCGAAATCCCGCAGTAGCAAGCAAAATTGGTGTTTGGGTATCAGGTTTCTTTGGCTCAGGTAAATCGCATTTCATTAAAATACTCGCATACCTGTTAGAAAATCGCTCAGTAGAAAAGAACGGTGAAACCTATCACGCTATCACCTTTTTTGAAGATAAAATTAAAGATGCGATGCTTTATGGCGACATACACAATGCCGTTTTGAAACCTGCCGATGTTATTTTATTTAATATCGACTCTAGAGCCAATACCGATGATGGCGATAACGCCATTCTTAAAGTGTTCCTAAAAGTGTTCAATGAGCGCGTCGGTTATTGCGCGGACTTTCCTCATATCGCCCATATGGAAAGAGAACTGGATAAGCGTAATCAATATCAGGCATTCAAAAATAAATTTGCCGAGTTAACAGGGTCCAGCTGGGAGGCACAACGTGATGCATATGATTTCTACCGCGATGAACTTGCAGAAAGCTTGGCCGCAGCCAGCAATCAATCGTTAGTCTCAACACGACAATGGGTTGAGCAACTTGAAACTAATCTCCCTCTGGATATTACTAATTTCTGCAAGTGGGTGAAAGATTACCTCGATCGTAATGGCGATAGAAATATTCTGTTTATGGTCGATGAAGTAGGGCAGTTCATTGGCAAAAATACCCAGATGATGTTGAAACTTCAAACCATTACAGAGGATTTAGGTTCTATATGTGGTGGTCGTGCCTGGGTTATCGTGACATCACAAGCGGATATTGATGTCGCAATTGGTCAGTTTGATAAACGTGATGGTGAAGATTTCTCAAAAATTCAGGGGCGGTTTTATACGCGACTCCAACTGTCCAGCTCAAATACGTCTGAAGTTATTCAAAAGCGTTTACTCGAAAAAACTGAAATAGCTGCGGAAGCTCTGGCAACAGTGTTTGCGGAAAAAGGCGATATTCTGCGCAATCAATTGTCTTTCGATAAAACAACCACAGCTGCACTCAATAGCTACAGCGACGCTCCCTCGTTCATTGATAACTATCCGTTTGTGCCTTATCACTATCCATTAGTGCAAAAGGTCTTTGAGTCTATTCGAACCAAGGGCGCTACAGGCAAACATTTGGCCATGGGTGAACGGTCGTTACTGGATGCCTTTCAATCCGCAGCTAAACAGGTCAAGGACCAGGATATCGGTGCACTGATACCTTTTTATTGTTTCTATTCGCCGATAGAGAGCTTCCTGGAACCCGCCGTAAAACGAACGATTGATCAAGCTTGTGAACTCAAAACATTGACCGAGTTCGATTGCAAAATACTAAAAACACTGTTTCTTATTCGTTATGTTGATGTGCTGAAAAGCACTCTCGATAACTTAGTGACGCTCAACATAGAGCAAATTGATACCGACAAAATTTCATTAAGAAAAGAAATAGGTGAGAGCCTTAGCCGACTGGAGCGCGAATTATTAATTGCTCGCAATGGTGATGAGTTTATTTTCTTAACGAACGAAGAAAAGGAAATCGAGAATGAAATTCAGCATACAGATGTTGAACCCTCAGAGCTGACTAATAAATTATCAAATATTATCTTTGACGATCTATTGTCCAGACAGAATAATTATCGCTATCCCGTCAATAAACAGGATTTCAAAATAAGTCGCTTCTGTAATGGACATCCGAAAGATGGAACGACCTTAGAAGACCTGGTGGTTAAAGTCATTTCTCCACTTGATATGCATTACGACAGCTTTATTCATGACCAATTATGCTCAAACTATACGCTTGAAGGCGATGGTTGCGTGTTGATCAAATTGCCTGATCAATCTCGTATCTTTGGTTATAAAGGGTTGGATGGTGACCTTGCTAGGTTTATTAAAACTGATCGATTTCTCAAGCAAAACGCTGGGCAACGTCCCGAACAGGAATATCTGCTGCGCGAAAAGCAGATGGAAAATATTGAACGTGAAAAACGTTTACGTCATGACATTGAACAGCTCTTTGCAGAGGTTGATATCTATGCGATCGGTGCCAAGATGCAACCAAGGTCTTCGACACCGTCAGCCATGCTCGACGAAGCTTTCAAATATGTTATCGAAAATACTTTCGCTAAGCTAAATCTGCTGCGACTAGTACCTGGTGATCCAAGTAATGTATTGCGCGAACTGCAATCCGTTATGCAGGCTGATGACATGGCTCAGCTCAGCTTGGATATGTCCGATGCTGAGTGTAACCCAGAGGCAACCCGCGAAGTTGAACAATATATCTCATTAAAAATTGAACGAAATGAGCCTGTGTATTTACGGGATGTTATTACTCGATTTAGCCGTCGCCAATATGGTTGGCCAGACAACGAAATACTTTTGTTGGTTGCCAGATTAGGATTGGCTGGAAAAATCAGCTTTACCTTGAATGGTGATTTGCCGCTTAAAAGGGCTTTTGAACCTTTTACCAGTGCACGTAAGCGGGGTGAAATACGTATTTATAAAATTCGTCAACATGATGAACAGCAGCTCAAAAAGGCGGCGAGCATTGTAAGATCTATTTTCAATAAGACCTTCAATGGCTCAGGTGAAAAAGAACTTTCGGAGCTTATTCATCAAGAACTCAAGAAATGGAATGACCAGTTAAAATCATTTAACAATAAAGCGCAAACTGGCCATTTTCCTGGTAAGAATAATATTGAACAAGGATTGGCCTTGGTTGCTGGTCTGGTTGAACAAATGAATAGTTTTAGCCTAATTCAAAGAATGGTTGAAGATGCTAAGGCATTGGAAGACTTTGCGGAAAACTTTGAAGATCTAGATGACTTTTATAATAGCCAATTCCAGACCTGGCAGGCGCTCAGTAAGGCGTTGAATGACCAATTCAAGGCTAACCGTTTAGCACTTGAAAAAGATGAGGATGCATTAAAAGCGCTGAATGATCTTGAGCATATTTATAAGTTGGAAGCGCCTTATGATCAACTTAGGCATATTAATCCACTGATTGAGCAAGTTCAAAAAGTTAATAACCTGTTGGTACTCGATAAACGTCAAATAGCTCATGAGCAGATTGACCAGTGTATTGAGCGCGTTCAATCTGGCCTGACAGACGCCAGTGCGCCTCTTGATATCCAAAATAAAGCCTTACATCCATTGCAGCTATGCAAAAAACGTATTGATAACACGGACTCAATTCCTCAGATTGTTAGCGAGCAGTCTGATGCCGCAAGTCATGAAGACGATGCTTATGATTTAATCAATCAACACATTGAGTCTCAGCGTAAAAAAGAACCTCCTAAGCCAGTTGTTCCACCTGTTAATAATAAGGATGAGGATGGCAATACAACAGTGCCACCTATTGTTATTCCTGCACCTAAAAGGACCGTAACTATCAGTCATGCTGACATTATTGGAACCGATGCGACATTTATTGAAACCGAAGATCAGGTTACTCAATATATTAATAAGCTTCGAGATAAGCTGCTAAACGCCGTCAGGGACGGCGATCGCGTTAGAATTAAATAAAGGAATAATCCATGTTGTTATCAATTACCCCCGTAGCATTGGCTCACGAAATTAGTCAAGCATCCCAACGCGTATATTATTCTGGAGCAGGTATTGATACTGAGGTCAGCGAGGTACTGATCAGATGCAAGCAACTCAATCCATCTTTGGAGATTATTGTAGTCATTGACTGCACTGCGCATGCGCGTCGATTAGGATACGGCAATCAAGAAAGTATTAAACGGCTTCAACAGCACCAAATTCCCGTATTCCAACAGCCAGGAGTTCGACTCTCATTTTGCATGGTTGACCAACGTGGCTGGGTGTTTAGTTTTCCCCCGCAATTAGTGGAAGGGGGCGAGCAACTCAGTGGATTTAACTGCATTGAACTAAATGTGCAGCAGATAGATCCTTTAGCAAAACAGATCAGAGGACTAATTAAGCAAGAGCCGACTCAAAGCGACTTTATTAGAAATGTTCTTAACAATTCTGAAGAAGATGAGATACATATTGATCCTTTAGTGAAACAGATCTCCACCTCGGTTAACCAAAAATCTACTCAAGATATTTTTAGCTTGGACAATTTTGAGCATCAATTGAAACAGTTTAATTTTGTAACAATGGCAAAAAAGCTTACCGACGATCAGATCATTCAGTTAGACAAAGAGTTAGAGCAAAACCCACCACAACGATTTGATGTGAGTCGTCAGGTACAAGTATTTAATAGTCGTGTTGAATTTGTCGAAGTGGAATTAATTGGTGGATCTATTGATAGGCATGTCTTTAAATTCCCTGATGAAATAAAAAAGCTGATATCGGATGATGCGGAAGCTCAAAAGCGTCTCTCAGCAAGTTATAAACTCATTGACTCGACGAGCAAAGTATCATCAAAAACAATTTCTTCTAAGGTAGATCTCTTACGCCGTAACTTTCTTAAACCGATGGGTAAATTAGGCCGAGTTATGTTGCGAGCACAAAAAGAGAACTTTCGGGAAAAGTTTAAGGAGTTAGAAGAGGAAATAGAAGCTTATAAAAAGGAGCTTGAAAAGAGTCTTGAAGGTGAACTTAAAAAGTCCAGGAAAGGGCTAATTAGCGCATTACTAGAACGCGTCAAGTCAAATCCACCAGACGAATTAAAATATGGTATTGAGACTAAAAAAGTAACAAAAACACAAGCGAACGCTTATTTGGAAGGTTTGCTTGAAAAACATATGCCTAAAACTGAAGAGCTGTTGGGTGCTATTGAACTTAAGTGCCACTTTAAAGCGGTAACTTATGAGATGCTCTCAGATGCGGAGTTTCAAAAACAGCTAAAAGTACAGTTTCCTAATGTGAAGTGGGATGTGCCAATGGAAGAATACACCGCAGCTAAAGGTGAATAAGTTGATTAACAATTTGTCATGCCTAAGCATCAATAAGAGATTTTCATGAACACTAATAAAATCAAAAAATACGCTCCCCAGGCTCGTCGTGAATTCATAGAAGCGATCGGCAAGCGGCTCAATCAGTTCGGTGTCTATGTAGACGGAAAGGTATTAAAGATCAGTGAACCGATCTTTTCTGGGTCAGTGATGCAGATTGATGGCAATAGCTTTGACGTTGGATTGTCACAAGCTCGTAAGCGACTGGTGATACGTGCTGAAAAACTTGGCTTTGCTCCGTTAGTTGAACACGTCGCGTATACCTGGTTCAACAGGCTATGCGCTATCCGCTTTATGGAATTAAAGACGGATTATCTGGAGCATGGCCTACGCGTGCTATCGCATCCAGAAAAATCTAATAGCTTTGAAATACTTGATCATGCCCAGGATGCGGCTGAAGCATTGGGTCTGGATCGTAATCATATTGTTGAGTTGAAACTGGCAGGCAACAAGGATGAAGAACTCTATCGTCATTTGCTCTTAGGACAGTGTCATCAATTACATCAAGCGATGCCGTTCCTGTTTGAAGCATTGGACGATGAAACAGAATTATTATTGCCTGATAACCTGATCCGGACTGACTCGATTTTACGTGGCCTGGTTGATGGTATTCCAGAGGAAGACTGGGAACAAGTCGAGATTATCGGATGGTTGTACCAGTTCTATATCTCTGAGAAAAAAGACCAAGTCATCGGTAGTGTCGTAAAAAGTGAAGATATACCTGCTGCTACCCAGTTATTTACACCGAATTGGATTGTTAAATACCTGGTGCAAAACTCTGTTGGTCGCCAATGGTTGATGACCTTTCCTGACTCCAGTCTGAAAGGTCAGATGGCGTATTACATTGAACCCGCTGAACAAGAAGCGTCGGTAAAATCTGCTTTAGCTGCAATCACCCCCACAAGTATAGAACCAGAGTCTATCAAGGTCATCGATCCTGCTTGTGGCTCAGGTCATATCTTGGTTGAGGCTTATGATGTACTCAAGGCCATTTATGAAGAGCGTGGCTATCGTAG
>Ga0160185_110584_pt1 | contig 14709 bp, 14 predicted proteins | sample met14sb_2_FD_108556 | JGI IMG/M metagenome (GOLD analysis project Ga0160185, IMG submission 108556) | Synthetic bacterial communities of pure cultures from sediment of Lake Washington, USA, under high oxygen condition - MT... | ecosystem: Engineered > Modeled > Simulated communities (microbial...... | reverse complement strand
TCAAGATGGCGTTAACTGGGAGAGCATCGTCAAAGAAGGTATCAACAAAGCGCCATTGTTGACGGGCATAGGCGGAGTCATGGACCCTAATACATTTGCTTCTGTTTTTACCTTGGGCGCTCATTCCGGCGATTTTCGTGCCTTTGTCGAACTTATGGAAACTCAAGGAAAAACCAACGTGTTATCCAGTCCGAGAATTTCGACGTTAAATAATCAATCAGCCATCATTAAAGTCGGCCAGGATGAATATTTCGCTACCGGTTTTAATGGTGGAACGCCTGGTGCGACAGGCGTTGCTCCCACCGCACCTACTGTCCTTATAGATGTTTTCTTTTCCGGCATTTCGCTGGATGTTACTCCCCAGATAGATGACAATGAAGACATCACCCTGCATATCCACCCATCCATTAGCCAAGTAAAAAAAGACACCAAGGATTTCGGTCTTGACATAACTTTACCGCTGGCACTCACCACGGTCAGGGAATCGGACAGCATAGTCAAGGCTAAAAACGGCCAGATTATTGTGCTGGGTGGGCTGATGCAGGAGAATGATAATGAAAAGAAACAAGGCGTCACCGGGTTAGCAGCAATTCCTTATATCGGCAACCTGTTTAGAGTCAACACCGGCACAACCCAAAAATCGGAACTGATTATATTGCTTAAAGCCTCTTTTATCGGCAGCGATGCGGACTGGCAAAAGGACATAAATTCCAGTAAACAGCGCTTTGAAAAACTTGACTCACAACCGCGCTGGAAATAAGTTATGTAAATTGGGTAAGCGGCATGGACAGATATATCGCTCCTGCATTGTCTACATGGAGGCCGGCGCTTTACAACATGCACCCCATGGCGTTATGCAGTAACACCAGCCAAGCGTAATATAACCCGAGCTACAATAGTGGCAATATCTTCATAAAAAATATTTTTAAAATTATTTATGTATAAAACACACTTTGGCCTCAATAGTCAGCCCTTTGGTTTAACGCCGGACACGCAGTTTTTTTGTGAGCTCCCCTCTCATTTAGAAGCACTTAACGTGTTGCTGATTGCTTTACATAACGGCGAAGGGTTTATCAAAATTACCGGCGATGTCGGTACCGGTAAAACCATGCTCTGCCGCAAATTGCTCAATGAATTGCCCGAACCTTTCGAGACTGCATACATTCCCAATCCGCACTTGCCGCCAGTGGGCTTGCTCATGGCAATTGCCGATGAAATGGGTATCGAGTACTCCCGGCACATCGGACAAAACGGTCTGATGAAGCTAATTAATGACTTTCTAATCAATAGCGCTGTTAACGGTAAAAAACCGGTGTTGATTATCGATGAAGCTCAGTCCATGTCGATTGAGACATTAGAAACGTTACGGCTTATCACCAATCTGGAAACCGAAAAACAAAAACTGCTGCAAATCGTGTTATTCGGCCAACCTGAACTTGATGAACAACTGCATAACAAAGCCATCCGGCAACTCAGACAGCGCATCACTTTTAGTTACGCACTTAAACCACTCACACCACAAAACGTTGCCGATTACATTAGACACCGATTACGTATTGCCGGCATGGGCAATCTAAGTATTTTCTCCGGATTAGCTATCCAAGCCATGCACCACTATAGCCGGGGCATACCCAGACTGGTTAATATTTTGGCCAATAAAGCGATGCTGTCGGCTTATGGCAAAGGCCATTCGTCAATAGGCGTAAAGCAGGTTTATCTAGCCGCTATGGATACCGAAGACACCAATACAAAATTTAGACTTTTTGGCTTCCGTAAGCGTTACTTACTTCTATTGCTACTCGCGATTGCCGGTTACCTATGGACCCCCATGGCATCCATATTATGAGCCTGATCAATCAAATGCTGCGCGACCTGGAAAGTCGCAACACATCAAATAATACACCACCAACGCTGCAACACAATATTCAGGCAACGCAACCTTCGCCGTCGAAAATACCGTTCCTGTTCTGGAGCTTGTTGGCTATTATTGCAACGGGCGGTACTTATTCGGCTTACCAATACAGTAAAACGCTGACTAAAACTCCTTCTGGAATTATTGCCGACAACATTAAAAAAGATCCGACGCCTATTGCACCCTATGAAAAGGTGTTGGCTGCGCCAAACGCCATTACCGCCCCTGCACCCAAAATCGAACTTAAGCCATCGGAAAATATAACAATTCAGCCCGTCTCAATTACTCAACCCGTACCGGCAGTCCAGACAGCACCCACGATTCAACCAAAACCCTCGGCCCAAACGGCTCCAGCAGTCCAGACAGCACCTCAGATTGTCGCCGAACCACCTATTAAAAAAATGCCCATCGCCTCTAAACCGGCGCTGATCGAATCAACATCCGCTAAACAACAAGCGGATTTACTCTATCGTCAGGCAGAAAATAATTCTGAAGATTACTCGGCAACCTATAAACTGGAACAAGCTCTTAAACTTGATCCGCGACATCTCATGGCTCGATTATTATTGACTAAAACATTGCACAATCAGGGACAGGCTGGCAAAACTGCCGAGTTTCTGGATCAAAGCCTAGCGCTGTTTCCTGATAACCTACAATTTATCAACACCCGTGCGCAGCTATATCTGCAACAAAAAAATCCCAATGGTGCGCTTAAAACGCTACAGCGCATTGACTTAACAAACAGCTCTAATGAAACCTATTTATCTTTATTAGCGGCGACCTATCAACAGCTGCAATCCTTTGCTAACGCGGCTAAAGTCTATCAAAGGCTGGTAACCGTCAACCCGGAAAAAGCCGAAAACTGGCTGGGTCTAGCCCTATCACAAGAAAAACTCGACAATCCAAAACTTACCCGCGAAGCCTATCAGCAAGCGCTAAACAAAAATACTCTGAAAGAATCCATTACGAGCTATATTAAACAACGACTAACCGAGCTTAGATAAATTTTGTGCTCTACCAAGGATGAAATGCTTAATGAGGTTGAATCGACGCCCCGCATAAGTAGACATTCTTATCGATAAAGTGTGCGAAGAGGAAATGAAGTTAGCGGGACAAGGGCGTAATGCTTGACAAAGCCAAAATCGATAATAGAGACGAAAGAAAAAACTAATGCTATGAACGCTTTAATTTTTTGGTGTGAAATTTGACGCATACTCAAAAAATCACTTTGCTGATGTTTTGTTCAGTGCGCTTGACGCGGATTACCCTTATATCCGGCCTACCCTTGTTAGAAGACTGGCCGCCTCGTACCGTAAAAAATGATCACACATTAAATACAATGATGAGAGACGACCAGAAAGACAAAATACTATTAGAAACAACTTACCAGTCGACTTAAACTCACAGTCTCCCTAAATTATTTGGTTAATTTTGCACTCAACTGTCCTGACCACAGACCAAAGTACGTACCGACTACAATAGAAATAGAAATCACAATTAACGGATTATCCAAAGAAGCGCTCAGGAGAATATCTTTAGTCAACTTGCCGGGAGTTTGTAGCAAATATGCAAATGTGGATGAATATCCAAGTACGCTGGCAGGTATAGTCGCAAGAGCTGGAATATTCGCAGCAAGGCACATAACGACGACGGAACAAGTTACAGTAACAGCGGCCCAAAATGGGAAGCCGAGAATTGCTGAGGAAGGAATATTAGTGATTTGAATAGCCGCTAACCAAGCCATAAATACGCCGAAAATTCCACACACGATGGTGTTTTTTAATGCTTCTTGAGTGGCGCCCAGAAAAAAGTAAGCGGCCCAGGCAATGGTTGCAGCCCATATAAAAAAGATACCGCTAAGAGGTCCCACTGCCAAAAACGTTGCTAAGCCAGCCAAAACGGCAATACTTATTGAAAGCGCTGTAAGATTGTTCATAATATATTTCCAAAATTCACCTCACTTATTGTTTAGTTAGATTTCGCATTGAGGTGGTTCTACGAAACATAACACTTTGAGTTAACCGGCAGCCAAACTAAAACCAGTTCGGTTCGAATATTAGCAGATATTATTTTCGCAATAAACACCAGCATTCAAAACTCTTAATCTTAGGTAAATCAATACGCCTCATTTAAATACCGGAAACAACGCTATTACAAATTCTTGCTCTACTAAATGAACATGTTACCAATGATAGTTACATTATAAATTAAGGTGTGCAGTATTTTTGATGCTCCGCAGAGAAATATCCGCATAAAACACAATTAATACAAGTATGAATTAAAGCCATAGTTTGGCTTAGTTATAAAAAATCCACACCGCTGGCTCATCATTGCGATCTACCCACTGTTTACTAGATTGATTTTAAAATCCAGGGAGATTCATAAGGCCGCTCAATTGAAAACTCACGACCAATAAGAGATAAAGTTTAAAAATTATTGAGTCTTAAACGCAGATAAAAACTTGACGTTGCCATAAAGAGTAGACAATGTTTGAGCATAAGCTACGCCCGACAAACAAGGATCTTTTCGGTAAACTGGATAGCGCTCCCACTTATCAGGCAAACATGGACATATTGAGATCCAATATAGCAACTGACATTTCTGATTTATCAAATGTATAAGCAAAAATCGTCCGATTAGAGTTGCTTTACCGTTGATATCGCACCTAGAGAGTCGGTTGACAATAACTTCAACCGGCGGTTAACAGTTTATTCCGTGATAATCACAATTTTTTAACGTAGCGGGGATACTGCCGCTACGAGCTACTTTGTAGATGATAACAGCCCTCGCCACCCGGCTTATAAATACGGAAGATTCTCCGCCGGATGGCTAAAACGCCTTAACCTTCCAGAGTCGCCAATCGTGCCGCGAGAATTTCTTCTAACGACTCTAACGCTTTGGTGAAGCCCTCGATACCTTCTGCAAGCTTATCCGAAGCCATACGGTTTTCAGCATGCATGCGATCAAAAGTCGCTTTATCAATGGTTATTTTTTCAATTGCAGCGTTGGCTGCATTTGCAGGATCCAGTTTGCGTACCAGCTCACCTTCGGTAGACTGAAGTTCAGCTAATAAAGATGGCGCAATAGTCAATAAATCGCAACCTGCCAATTCAACTATCTCGCCCACGTTACGGAAGCTGGCACCCATAACTTCAGTTTTATAGCCGAATTTTTTATAGTAGTTATAGATTTCCGTGACTGACAGTACGCCTGGATCTTCAGCTGGAGCATAAGAATCACGCCCGGTATCTTTTTTTGTACCAATCCAGAATGCGTCCAACGAAAGGTGAAATCAGGGTGATTCCGTTCTCCGCGCAGGCGATTGCCTGATGCAGGCCAAATAACAAAGTCAGGTTAGTGTGAATGCCTTCTTTTTCAAGAATAGCCGCAGCTTGTATACCTTCCCAAGTTGCAGCAATTTTGATCAGAATCCGTTCGCGCGAAACGCCTTGCGCTTCGTACATCGCAATCAGTTCACGGCCTACGCGGACGCTGGCATCGGTATCAAATGAAAGGCGAGCATCAACTTCAGTTGAAACACGACCTGGAATAACGTCAAGAATCTTACGTCCGAAAGAAACGGCCAAACGCTCAAAAGCAAGGGTAGCCACTTGTGCTGCAGATGCATCTTTACCTAAAGTCTCTCTGGCGCTTTTTAGGGTATCATCAACGATACCTTGATATTGCGGCATTTGAGCAGCAGCAGTAATCAACGAAGGATTAGTCGTCGCATCACGAGGTTTGAAAGTTTCAATAGCCTGGATATCACCCGTATCGGCTACAACCACGGTCATTTCTCTCAGTTGTTCAAGTAAAGTCTTTGCCATTAGAGGCTCCTTTATTTTAAGATTTAAAAAAAATTCAAGACATACACTCGTCATTTCCAAATTTATTCAGAATATACGCGTATGACATCCAATATAATTGCAGGGGTAGGATTATACAGTGAGTAGCAGTGATTAATCATCAAAAAGCAATCGTTCTACCTAGCCTGGGGAGAAAACGATCGCTTTTAATGAGTCATGTTTCTCAGAAGCCCAAAACTACACATCCGTATAATTTTGGAAGCCACACATGATAGTGGCTATCTAGCATAGAGGTCTCTCGCTCACGCACACAGAAACCCAATTCTTTACAGACAAATTACGCTTTTTCTGCTCTTGCTTTTGCAGCAATATTTTGTCTAGCCATGTATTTAGAGACGCTACTTGCAGCCGGAGATACCGCCTTCTTTTCCATATACTTGGCAACTCCGCTCGCTTTAAGCGTTTTCTTTGCGGTCATCGACTCTCTTTCCACATACTTTGCAACCCCACTGACAATTGGGGCTTCTTTTACATGAATTGCCTGTCTTGCTACGTATTTTGCAACTCCACTTAAAATAGGCGCGTCTTTTCTAGAAATAATTTGTTTTGCTACATACTTGGCAACACCACTTACTGGTGGTTTTTCTTTCTCCAAAATTGCCTGCTCTTCCAAATACCTAGCCACTCCGGTTGCTGCGGCAGCCACTGCTGCGGCTCTTTCCTGTGCCTTTTGCATCTCTTTTTCTCTCGCCAACTGCTGTTCTCTTTCTTCTTCTTTTTCTTGCTCTTTAGCAAGTAGGCGCTGTTCTTCCAGATACCTGGCAACTATAGTGGCGGCAGCGGCCTTTCTCGCGGCGATGGACTCGTCTTCAAGATATTTACCGACCTTCGTTACCGCTGCTGTATTTCTGGCAGATATAGACTGCTTAATTAAATACTTAGAAACGCTGCTGATAACAGGCGACTTCGCTTGTTTTTCCACATATTTCGCAACGCTGCTTACTGTGGGTGCTTTTTTTGTAACGGAAGCCTGTTTTGTCACGTACTTCGCAACGCTGCTTATTTTCGGCGCATTTTTTGCGGATATGGCCTGTCTTGCCATATACTTGGCGACGCTGCTCACAGGAAACTGATCCAGTTTTTCCAAGTACTTGGTAACACTGGATACTGTTTCTTGCTCCTGACCAACGTCTGCCGTTAACGCTTCTTCATAATTTTCAAGGTGATCAACAACCTCCAGGGCTGTTGATACTTCTTTCTGACTTTCAAGAGAATCAGCAACCTCATTGGCTGCCGACAATTCTTCCAAGTTTTTCAGATACCTGGTAACTCCACTTAGTACCGGCACGACTTCCTGGCTTTTCAAATACCTGGCAACGCCGGTAAGTCCACCGAGCTCACTCACATGTGCGCGAGGACGACTGATTCGAGGTTCAACGTCCTTTTTTGAACCAAACAGTCCGGACACTAAATTGATCAAATAGTTTTGATCCATTTATCACCCCCGGTCGCGCATGTATTTTTCAACTCCGGTTCCCGCTTGTGCTGATTTTTCTTTTGCAGATTTAGCTTGTTTTTCAAGGTACTTTTCAACGCTACTTGTTACCGCTGAACTTTTCTCAGCTACAACTCGGCTTTCCAAATATCTGGCAACACCGGTTACCGCTCCCATATTATGCTTTCTCAGATATCGAGCAACACCGGAAAGTCCACTGGCATGACTGGAATATGCTCTTGAATCACTAGCTTTAGCTTTTGTTTCGCGCTTAGTAAAGAACAGATACCCGGCCACAGCAAAAGCGACTAACCCCAGCAAGTAAGTCATCATTGACTCTTCTTCGACCTTTACCGCTTCGCTTACCGCCACTTCACTTGTCGTAGCCCGTTCGGACGTCGACGATGTACCGGTAAACTTGCTAGGCTTATAGTCAGCATCCTTGTATAGAACCTTTGGCTCAAAATCTGCCGCTGGGTATTTTGAATCCGACTCAGTCGACTCAACAGACTTAGTCTGCTTGACCGGTGCCGACGCAGATTTGCTGCTGTCAATATCTTGATAAATTACTTTTGGCTTGAAGTCTGCTGCCGGATATTCTGTTTCTGCCCCTACTATGGGACTGGCTAATAACAGCGTAGCAACTAAACCATTCGTTAAATTATTCATTTTCACGTGTGAATCCCCCTCTATGCGTTGTTTTTAGAGTAGCCATATCTGCGTTGTTGCGCCTTTGATCGATAAATACTGAATCAATGAGTTAAACGGGCACTCACTCAATTCGGTCCGTTTTTAAATCTTCTCAATGAGCAACAACGCAAACATGGCCTTTAAAATTTAAAGTACCGCTTCTACGTTTTTGACAACGTTTTCAACAGTAAAGCCGAAGTGTTTCATCAACACGCCGCCAGGTGCAGATTCACCGAAAGTATCAATACCGACAACCGCACCGTCTAAACCAACATATTTACGCCAAAAATCAGTAATACCTGCTTCAATCGCAACACGTTTTACACCGGGTGTTAATACGCTGTCTTTATAAGCTTGGTCTTGACGATCAAATACATTTGTTGATGGCATTGAAACAACACGCGCTTGAATACCTTTTTCTGCTAAGGCTGCTTGTGATTTTATTGCTAAATCAACTTCTGAACCAGTTGCAATGAGGATAACTTGAGCATTGCCTGCTGCATCTGAAATAACATATGCCCCTTTACGGATAGCTGCTATTTGTTCGTCAGTACGTGCTATGAAAGGCAAACCTTGACGACTTAACACCAAGCTTGAAGGCCCTGTCATACGTTCAATTGCCATTACCCAGGAAACCGCTGTTTCTGTAGTATCGGCAGGTCGCCAGACATCCATATTCGGGATGTAACGCATAGCAGAAGTATTCTCAATCGGCTGATGCGTTGGACCGTCTTCCCCTTGACCAATAGAGTCATGAGTTAAAACAGCAATGGTGCGAATTTTCATTAACGCTGACATACGCAAAGCACTTTTCGCATAATCAGAGAACATGTGGAATGTTCCGCCGAAAGGCAATAAGCCGCCATGTAACGACATACCGTTCATAATTGTGAACATGCCAAACTCACGCACACCATAGGAGATGTAATTACCCGGCTCTTTACCGCTGACATGCTTAAAGCTGCTGCAACTGGTTAAGTTAGAGCCAGTTAAGTCCGCAGAACCTCCTAAAAATTCAGGTAATGTAGGGGCTAATCCGCCGATTACTTTTTGTGAAGATTGACGTGTGGCAAGATTTTCTGCTTTTGCGTTGGTTTCTGCAATCAATGCGTCAGCCGCTGCCTTCCAATTAGCCGGCAATTCACCCGCCATACGACGTTTGAATTCTGCTGCTAATTCTGGATATTCTGCCGCATAGGCAGCGAATTTTGTATCCCATGCCGCTTCGGCTCTCGCGCCTTTTGCTTTAGCATCCCAGCCGGCATAAACATCGGCAGGAATCTCAAACGGGCCATGATCCCAACCCAGAGCAGCCTTTGTCAGATTGATTTCTGCCTCGCCTAAAGCCGCACCATGACATTCATGAGTACCCGCTTTGTTTGGCGATCCAAAACCAATGGTTGTTTTGCAGCAGATTAATGATGGCATATCAGTCATTGATTTAGCCGTGGCAATTGCCTTATTAATCTCTTCAGGGTTATGTCCGTCTACTGACAGAACATGCCAACCGTAGGCTTCAAAACGTTTTACCGTATCGTCCGTGTACCAGCCTTCAATATGACCATCGATAGAAATACCGTTATCATCCCAAAAAGCAATTAAGTTGCCTAAACCCCAAGTACCCGCTAATGCACAGGCTTCATGAGAAATGCCTTCCATCAAACAGCCATCGCCCATGAATACATAGGTATGGTGATCAACGACTTTATGACCAGGACGGTTGAATTGCTCTGCAAGCAGCTTTTCAGCCATCGCAAAACCCACACCATTGGCAATACCTTGACCTAAAGGTCCGGTCGTTGTTTCCACGCCTGGTGCATAACCGTATTCAGGATGCCCTGCACATTTTGAATGTAGTTGACGGAAAGAGGCTAATTCACTCATCGGCAAATCATAGCCACTCAAGTGCAATAGTGAATAAATCAGCATTGAACCGTGACCGTTGGAAAGAACAAACCGGTCACGATCTGACCATTTCGGATTGGACGGATTGTGGCGCAGGTGATCATTCCACAACACCTCGGCAATGTCCGCCATGCCCATAGGTGCGCCTGGATGCCCAGAGTTTGCTTTCTGCACGGCATCCATGCTCAAAGCGCGTATGGCGTTCGCTAATTCTCGACGCGAAGTCATATTCTTCTCCTTACTATTATTAGATTACTAAATGGTGAATTTTCAGCCTGATCGACTCTGTCACAACATGTTCTTTCGGCGCTTACCCAGCGCAAGGATCAGAACGAGTGGTCATAGCCACTCGTTCCTGTGCCGCTATTCTAAATTAGCGTGCCTTTCTCTCATTACTTCTTCAGCAATTCCCTTATCATGGATGATATGGGAAATGGTTGCTTCCAAAAACAACAAGGTAGACAGTTCAAACACAGTCCCCATGGGCATCCCTAAAACCTTACCATATTGTTCCGGGTTACCGATTTGAAATACCGCATCGGCCAGATCGCCGATGGTTGAGCTGCTTTTCGCAGAGATCAAAACGATGTTAGCACCGATTTTTTTGCGCTTTTAGTGAATGCTATTAATTGCTCAGTCTCTCCGGAACCGGAAATAATAATCAATAAATCACCGTTTTTAATGCTTGGTGTCACGATCTCGCCTACGACGCTAACATCGTAACCGCCGTGAACCAGTCTCATGGCAAAAAAATTGCCAACAAGCTTGGAACGCCCAGCACCTGCAATAAAGATGCGCTTGGCGTTATCAAGCAATTGGGTCAACCTTACATCATACGAATCATCTGTAGCTTCAAGAACACCTGAAATCTTTTCTATGATAAGTTGCTGATGCATAATTATACCGCGTCAACCAATTCGCGAATTTCACGTGCTGCATCAGCAGGTGAAGCCGCGCCATAGATTGCAGCGCCAACTACGATGATGTTTGCGCCTGCGCGAACTACATCTTGAACAGTTGACGGTTTAATGCCACCGGCAACAGAAATTCTGACATTTAAACCTAATCTTGCGATGTCGTTCAAATCAGCGAAAGGAGTGTGACCGGCAGCTTGAGCGTCAAGACCTGTATGAATACCCATGATATGAGCACCCATGTCGGCAGTCGCACGTGCACATGCAACTTTATCTTCAACATTAATTAAATCGATTTGAGCTTCTGCACCGTATGCATTGGCTGCTTTGATAACGCCTGCGCAAGTTGCGAGGCCAGATACACCTAGAACTGTACAAATGTCAGCACCTGCTGCATAGAAAGGTGTCGCTTCGTACTCGCCTGCGTCCATAGTTTTCAGGTCGACTAAAAGCAGTTTCTCTGGGAATCTTGCTCTTAATTCTTTAACCAGGTTAAGTCCATTATATTTGATGCATGGGGTTCCGATTTCAAAAATATCAACGTAAGGAGCTACTAAGGTAGCAAGGCCTACTGTTTGGTCGAAATCCAATGAATCTAATGCCATTTGTATTAATGGTTTTGCCATGATGCGTGCTCCGATGGGTTATAGTAATAGTTATAATTTTAGTTACTTACTCTTTATGCGAATGCAACTTTAAAGTAGAAAGGGGACCGATGTCAATGCCCAATGCTCAATGTTCTGCGTTGGCACACCGATAACAGCCGAATGAGGGAAATATACAAGCAAAATGTTATAAGCTTTATTTTATACATCCGAGACAATCCGACTTCCTCCATAACGTTAGACATTCCGTCTCTTCCTGCCGATTAAAATACCTCTTAACTACTCCAAAACAACACGTCCAACCTTCTTATTCAAACAATCGCAAGCACCAACAAGGTGTTTTTGCCCAGCATATACTTATGCAGCAGCCGAACCCCTTCCCTTTTACAATGCAGCTTTCAGCACCCCACTCTTAAATACAGCCATCCACACTGCTGAATCGGTTCATATATCATTATGGTATGCATGTGGACAAAATAAAGCTCTTTGTGTCAAGCTTTGAACAAAATTCAACGTCCCCCTTACGGCCCATTAATTAAACAACCTAATGATAAAAATTTTGCATATCGATAACTAAGTGACTTAGAAACACTCAGACAGGGTCAACAAAAAACGCAAAACTGATCATTCAATTCGCTCATCCGTTACCTTACACCCAAAACCGGCAACTATGCCCCCCCAACGGGAATGCATACATCTTGTAATTCGATATAAATTATAATAACAACCCCAATTAAGAGAGAAATAACCTGATGGAACCTTTTACTAATATACGCGCACTCATCATCGACATGGATGGCGTTTTATGGCACGGCGACCAGCCAATGCCCGGCTTGACAGACTTCTTTCAAACCTTACGCGAGCAACAAATTCCTTTCATCCTGGCGACCAACAACGCCCGGCTAACTCAAGAGCAGTATGCCATCAAACTGGCGCAAATGGGCGTAGAGGTAAGCCGCGATGAGATACTGACCTCCAGCATGGCAACGGCGCTATACTTGACCGAGCACACCAATCCGGCCGAGAGCCGCGTCTATGTTATCGGCGAAGATGGCGCCAAAGAGCCGCTTATTGAACGAGGCTTTACCTTGACCGAACTGTATGAATTGAATGATGACAAAGACAATCCCAACATGGGCGCCGACATTGTTGTCTGCGGCATGGATAGAAACTTATCCTGGGACAAACTGGCAACAGCTACCCTGAATATTCGCGCCGGGGCCCAATTCATTGGCACTAATGCCGACACCACGCTACCGACAGAACGAGGACTCACCCATGGCAATGGCGCAATTCTGGCCGCATTACAGGCAGCCACCGGCATAACGCCCATCATCATCGGCAAACCAGAACCTATCATATACCAACAAGCACTAGCGTTACTTGGCGTCGATCCGGCTCAAACAGTGGCTATCGGCGATCGATTGGAGACTGATATTCTTGGCGCAGTTCGCACCGGGATACGCAGCCTTATGGTTTTATCGGGCGTGTCCACCGAAGACGATTTTAAAACAACAGACTATCGACCAACCTGGGTTATGCCGGACATCCGCGCAGTGACGCAAGCATTAAAAAACTGACAGCTACGCATTAAAGCTAATAGATCAGGCTCACTGCCCGCGCTATCATCAAAAAACCTGCACTCATCGGAGCCACTGCAATGAAAAAATTCATCAATAGCATTGATAATCTGCTTGACGAAAGCCTGAGCGGCTTTGCCAAAGCCCATGCAGATATAATTCAACTCAACACCCAGTCGCACTTTGTCAGGCGCAATAAGCCCACCGCACCCGGCAAAGTTACACTGATTTCAGGCGGCGGCTCAGGCCATGAACCTTTGCACAGCGGCTTTGTCGGCTCAGGCATGCTGGATGCGGCCTGTCCGGGCCAAATATTCACCTCCCCTACTCCCGATCAAATGTTGGCTGCGGCGCAAGCCGTGGAAAATGGCGGCGGCGTGTTATTCATCGTCAAGAACTATGCAGGCGACGTGATGAATTTCGAAATAGCCTCCGAAATGCTCGATTGCCCGCATGACACCGTCCTGGTCTGCGACGATGCGTCCTTCCCTAAAACTCACAGCACCGGGCGACGCGGCGTTGCAGGCACCCTGATTGTGGAAAAAATCGTCGGCGCAGCGGCAGAATCGGGCGCAGATTTGGCGGCCTGCAAAGCTTTGGGCGATAAAGTCAACCTTGCCACCGCGTCCATGGGCGTAGCTTTGACCAGTTGCACAGTACCTGCTCTGGGTAAGCCCACTTTCGACATTGGCGAGAACGAAATCGAAATGGGCGTAGGCATTCATGGTGAACGTGGACGTGAGCGTTTAACCATGCGCAGCGCCACCGAAATTGTCGACTACCTGTCCGGCATTATTGATGACGATTTAAAACCGCAACAAGGTCAATCGGCGTTACTGCATATCAACGGCTTCGGCGCCACGCCGTTAATGGAACTGCATCTTATTTATGAGCTGGCTTCCCGGTTCTGGGAAAAACGCGGTGTTAACATCTGCCGCTCCCTGGTCGGCAACTACACCACCTCGCTCGACATGGCGGGCTGCTCGATCACCCTCAGCCTGCTTGACGAAGAACTGCTCCGCCTGTGGGATGCGCCCGTCCACACCGCGGCCTTACGCTGGGGCTGTTAAATGCTTCGCCAGCACATCGACCAGCGCGCAAATCATTAACTGACTGGTTTTAGCGCCCGCATCGATATGCCCCCGGCTGCGCTCCTCCAGAAAAGAAGCGCGCCCCTTAGTCGCCAGCATGTCCCGGGTAGACTCCATACCCGCGATTGCTGTCCGCGCGACATTGTCTAATGCTACAGGTAACGCAACCGAATCCGCTGCCGCCTGCCGCAAGCTTGCCGCGACCGGAATCAGTACATCCAGCATCGTTTTCTCGCCTGCATCAGCCTTGCCGCGCTGTTTTACTGCATCCACACCGCTGGTAAAAATCTCGGCAAAAACGTGTAAATCCAAAGGCCGTTCGCGAGCCGCTTTGCTCATCGCAACAAACAAGGTACCGTATAAAGAACCCGATGCGCCGCCCACCGCCGTCATCATGGTCATACCGATTTTCTGCCAGGCCGCCACCCAATCGAGCGCTGCCAATTCATCGCTTTGCACTATCAGCGCCTTAATACCGCGTTGCAGATTAGTCACATGATCGCCATCACCGATAGCTTGATCCAGAGCCGTCACCTCTTCGGCGTTTGTTTCGATTGTTTTGTCTATTACCTGAATCAGGCTGGGTAATAACGCGGGAGCAAATTGCATGGTATTCCTCCAATTCAAAAAGTAACTAGGGTGATGTGCAATTCACCCGTTTGGCGAATCATACCCCAAGCAACACCTCATAAGTTAAGCTAAAAATAACTT
>Ga0160185_120237_pt1 | contig 15680 bp, 10 predicted proteins | sample met14sb_2_FD_108556 | JGI IMG/M metagenome (GOLD analysis project Ga0160185, IMG submission 108556) | Synthetic bacterial communities of pure cultures from sediment of Lake Washington, USA, under high oxygen condition - MT... | ecosystem: Engineered > Modeled > Simulated communities (microbial...... | reverse complement strand
GATTGCCGGCGGCATGGGCAACATCCGGCCGATGCTGGTCGACAAGCATCCGATTCCGGCCGGCTCGTTGATCGTCATCCTCGGCGGCCCGGCGATGCTGATCGGTCTAGGCGGTGGCGCGGCATCATCGCAAACTTCCGGCGAAAGCGCTGCGGAGCTGGATTTTGCTTCGGTGCAGCGGGAAAACCCGGAAATGGAGCGCCGTTGCCAGGAAGTGATTAATCACTGTAATTCGCTGGGCGAAAACACACCCATCATCTCTATTCACGACATCGGTGCCGGCGGTTTGTCCAACGCGGTGCCGGAAATCATTCACGACTGCGATCGTGGCGGCCGTTTCGAATTGCGCAAGGTGCAGAACGCCGACAAAGGCATGTCGCCGATGCAAATCTGGTGCAATGAGGCGCAGGAACGCTATGTGTTGGCGATCAAACCTGAGTCGCTGGCATTATTCGAATCCTTCTGCAAACGCGAGCATTGTTTGTACGCGGTGATCGGTCATGCCACCGACGAGGAACATCTGACGCTGAGCGACGAATGGCTGGGTGGTAAACCCGTTGACCTGCCGATGTCGGTATTGTTCGGCAAGCCACCGAAAATGCATAGAAACGTCCAGCGTTTGACCAAGAATTTGCCAGAATTGCAACTGGACAATGTCGAGTTGGCCGAAGCCGTGAAACGGGTCTTAGCGTTTCCGGCCGTGGCGGACAAGAGCTTCTTGATTCACATCGGCGACCGCTCAGTGACGGGTTTGGTCGCTCGCGACCAGATGGTCGGCCCCTGGCAAGTGCCGGTGGCTGATGTTGCGGTCACGGCTTCCGGCTTTTATGCCCACACCGGCGAAGCAATGGCAATGGGTGAGCGCACGCCCTTGGCTTTGATCGACGGTCCTGCTTCCGGACGCATGGCGATAGGCGAGGCGTTGACCAACTTGGCAGCGGCTCGTATCGGCAAGCTTAATGATGTCAAACTGTCCGCGAACTGGATGGCCGCCTGCGGCAGCCCCGGTGAAGACGCCGCGCTGTTCGATACCGTCAAGGCGGTGGGTATGGAATTGTGCCCGGAATTGGGCATTGCGATTCCGGTAGGCAAGGATTCGCTGTCGATGAAAAGCGTCTGGCATGAGAAGACCATGACCTCGCCACTGTCGCTGATCATCACTGCCTTCGCGCCGGTACGGGACGTGCGTTGTACACTGACTCCAGAGTTGAAAAATGCCGATAGCGTGTTGCTGTTGATTGATCTTGGCCGGGGCAAGAACCGTCTCGGCGGTTCGGTGCTGGCCCAAGTTTACAATCAGCTCGGCAACCAGGCACCGGATCTGGACGATGCGAGTTTGTTCAAGCGTTTCTTCGATACCATTCAAGCCTTGAACGACCAAGGGCTGATTCTGGCTTACCATGATCGGGCCGACGGTGGTTTGCTGGCTACGGTAACCGAAATGCTGTTTGCCAGCCGTAAAGGCGTTGAACTAGATATTTCCGAACTGGGCGACGACACGCTGGCGACCTTGTTCAACGAGGAATTGGGCGCGGTACTGCAAGTAAAAACGACTGAATTGGATCATGTCGCGCGACTGTTGGATCAGGCCGGGCTGGACGAATTTACCCATATCGTCGGTAAATTAAGTTCAGATCAAAGGTTACGAATCGTCCGTAACGGCAAGGAAATTTACAGTGCGAAACGCGCTGAACTGCAACAAGCCTGGTCGGAAGTCAGCTTCAGAATGCAGGCCTTGCGCGACAATCCCGATTGTGCGCGGCAACAATTCGAGCGGATCGCCGATGACAACGATCCAGGTTTGTCCGCTCAGTTGACTTACGACATCAACGACAACATCGTTGCAAAATTCGCGGATGCGGTTCGACCGAAAGTGGCTATTCTGCGCGAACAAGGCGTCAACGGCCACGTCGAGATGGCGGCAGCCTTCGATAGAGCCGGTTTCGCGGCTATCGATGTACACATGACCGACATCATCAGCGGCCGGGTATCGCTGGCCGATTTTACCGGTCTGGTGGCTTGCGGCGGTTTTTCTTACGGTGACGTGCTTGGTGCGGGCGGCGGTTGGGCCAAATCCATCTTGTTCAACCCGAAAGCACGCGACGAATTTGCCGCGTTTTTTGCCCGCCCCGATACGTTTGGTTTGGGGGTTTGTAACGGGTGTCAGATGATGTCCGGCCTGAAGGATATTATTCCAGGTGCGGAACACTGGCCGCAGTTCAAACGCAATCTGTCGGAACAATTCGAGGCGCGGGTAGCGATGGTCAAGGTGCAGGCTTCGCCGTCGATTTTCTTCCAAGGCATGGCGGGTTCTATATTGCCGGTCGTGGTGGCGCATGGGGAAGGGCGCGCCGAGTTCGATTCCGAAAACCCTGCCGAAGCCGAGGTTGCGATCAGTTATGTCGATAACTACGGCAATGAAACCGAAGCCTTTCCGGCCAACCCGAACGGATCACCGCTGGGCATTACCGGTTTAACCACCGTCGACGGCCGTTTTACCATCATGATGCCGCATCCGGAACGTTGTTTCAGGGCGATACAGAACTCCTGGCATCCTGCCGATTGGTTGGAAGATGGGGCGTGGTTGCGAATGTTCAGAAATGCTCGGGTTTGGGTAGGCTGAGTCAGCGCCGAGGCTTTCGTTTGGTTAAATAGGATCGAGCTTGAGTAACCCATATCCCGAGCCTCTCCATGATTCAGGGGCTCCAATTTGCAGTTCTCATCGCCAGGAAATAAATAAGAATTTTTCCTATAGCTGTGTGGGAAGCTAGACGGGATAATAGAGGGTTTTCAACGCACTCCACGTTATGAGCCTTCGCTACCAGATTATCTGTCGCATCCTGCTGTCTTCGGTTTGTATTTTGGTATTGGGCGGGGCGATTGCGGTCTGGCAAGCCCGCCAAGCGGTCGAGAAGGAGGTGGATGCCTCGATTCATCTGGCCTTGCAGCTGACCTTGGGCATCACCGATACCCCGGTATTTCAACAAAGCGACGATTTATCCCGCTTCAGCGCCTTGCGGCAAACGCGGCATTTGAGCATTCAATTGCAAAAGCCGGACGGACAGTTAATCCATTTCGCCGGCGAAAATCAACCGACCAATCCCGAAGAAATGCCGCCTAGTTGGTTTATCCGCTTGGTGAAGGGCGACTATCCCAAAGTCGAGCATCAGCTGAACATGCAGGACGGCAAGTTATTGACGCTGATTATTCAGGCTCAGCCGCTCGATGAAATCACTGAAGTCTGGCAGGAAAGCGTGGCGTTTTTTGCGTCGATTTCCTTGTTGACTATGTTGACTTTTCTGGCGGTCAATCTGGTATTTAATAAGTCTTTGCAATCGATTGCGGTCATCGTGGACGCCTTGCGCCTGATCGAAACCGGCCAATATCGGCAACAATTGCCGCCATTTTCCACGCAGGAATTCGATGATATTGCCAAGGCAATCAATCATATGACGGTTGAATTGGAAAAAACCCGCCAGGAAAATCGCGCATTGACACAGCATTCGCTAGCCATTCAGGAAGAAGAGCGCCAACGCCTGTCTCAGGAATTGCATGACGAATTTGGCCAATCCCTGACGGCTATCAAAGTGATGGCGGTTACGGCAGCGCATCGTAAAGCCGACGCGGCTAAAATAACCGCAACAATCGCGGAAATTTGCGATCACTTAATGACTGTGGTGCGTTCGATGATGCAGCAATTGCATCCTCTGGTCTTGACCGAATTAGGATTGAAGGCCACTTTGGAAGAGATGGTTAATCATTGGTCGGAACGCAATGCCGACCTGCGTCTGACGATTCGTTGTAGCGACGCAGTGGATGGTTTGGATAAAAATCTGACTATTCAAGTGTTTCGGGTGATTCAGGAGTGTTTGACTAACGTGGTGCGCCATGCACAAGCCCATAGCGTGACAATTGACTTGGATAAGCTGGATCTCCCCCAGGCATGTTTGCAACTTAAAGTGCAGGATGACGGACGCGGCTGCGATTTGCAGACTACCAGTCAAGGCTTTGGTTTGCTGGGTATAAAAGAACGTATCAAGTCGCTGGACGGCGAATTGCAGGTGTTGTCTCGCCCTGGTTCAGGTATGTTGGTTAATGCGCGAATCCCACTCGTATGAATAACAAGATAAAAATCGTGTTGGTGGATGACCACCTGGTGGTGCGGGCTGGTTTTAAAATGCTGTTGGCTGCCGGGGATAGTGTCGAAGTTATCGGCGAAGCCGAGCGTGGTGAACAGGCTATTCAGCTTTATCAAGAATTACAGCCCGATATGTTGGTGATGGATTTGTCCATGCCGGGGATTGGCGGTTTGGAAACTATTCGGCGGATCATTCAGCGCGATAGTGAGGCAAGAATTTTAGTTTTTAGTGTGCATCATGAACAAGTTTATGTCAGCCGGGCATTGGCAGCCGGCGCGCAGGGCTATATCACCAAAAATAGCGCTCCCGGTATTCTTGCCGAAGCGATAGCGGCAATTATGGCTGGTCAACAGTATGTCGAGCGCGGTTTGGTCAAGGGGGGCGGTGAAGAACGCCAGCACACCGGTTATCACGCGATAATCGCCGGTTTTTCTGCACGCGAGTTCGATGTATTTAGCTTGCTTGCCCAAGGGTTGACGGTGCATAAGATCGCCGATCAGCTGTGTCTAGGCCATAAAACTGTGGCGAACTACGCCACGCAAATCAAGAAAAAGCTCCAGGTGGACACTACCACAGAGCTTGCTCATATTGCGGTCAATTTGGGGATGACGGCGCGCTGATAGTTGGTTTTAGGGCGGGGGCTGAGAAGGAATAAATTAGCCGTCGTTCAGGCAAAATAATTTCGTCTGAACGATTATTGAAAATTATGTTTCTTAATCCAGAAGGCCGTCGAGCTCAGATTTAGCCGCTAGAACATCCGGCAATTTTTCCTTAAGAAGTTGGTCCGATAGGCCTAAAAGTGCGGTGACTTGATTGGGTAGCGAAGCCAAAATTTGATTTTCATCCAAACCCTGATCCTGGCAGTCGCTGATTGTATGGGCGAGGAAAACTGCGCAAGCTAATTTGTTGGGCGTGTCCGCGGCTAAAGGTTCCGCCGATTGTTCGATGGTTTCGACCAATTCGTCAGCAAATTTCCAGCGACGGCAAAGCTCCGCGCAGACCGCCGGGCTGGTATAGCCCAAGCGCCTTTTTTCAATTTCCAATCTGACGTTGCCGTTTTTCACATGCTGATCAATTTCGTTGGCTTCACGGGGACTGCCAATGTGAATGAGCAGGTTGCCCAGATTGCTGATTAGCCCGGCAGTATAGGCGATGTCTGCTGCCAGGCCCGCTTGGGCCGCGAACCATCTTGCATAACCTGCTGTGCGAAAACTATTCCGCCAGCTTTGTTTGACATCGAAATTATCCAATTGCGGTACCACACCGACAATCCCGGATGCGATCACCAAGGTTTTCAGCTGGTTCATGCCCAGCAAGGTGATGGCTTCATCTATAGAGCCAATTTTACGGGATAAACCAAAATGCGCGGAGTTGACCAAACGCAGGATTTTTAAAACAATCACCTGCTCTTTTTCCACGTTTTTGGCTATGTCGAGCATATCCGCGTTGGGATTGTTTAGCTGATTGATGAGGGATCTTACGACTTCGGGTACTTGCGGAATTTTATGGATTTCATCGAACAGTTGGTTCATTTTTGTGGGCATGTCTTCATCCTTAAGCTACGAAACTGTAATTATTCTTAGTGAATTATAGCCAGCCTCGGCGAACAAACCTTATAAATTTAAACCGGTTCAGAGCCCGGCGCCGCCTGAATAAGGGTTACGCCGAGCCAAGCGGATAGCGGTTTAGCTAGGTCTTAAAGTTTCCAACCATGGAGCGCAACTGATTCGCCAGGTCGAGTAACTCGTGGCAGGCATCCGCCGTATTTTTCGCGCCAATCGAAGTCTCTTCGGATACCCGGCTGATATTGCTGATGTTGCGATTGATTTCCTCGGCTACAGCGGTTTGCTCTTCGGCCGCGCTGGCTATCTGATTATTCATATCGTTAATGGTATCGATACGTTCGCTGATAGTGGTTATCGAACCACCGGCGGATGCGGCTTGCTCTACGCTGGAGTTGGCGCGGCTTCTACCGTTTTCCATCACGGCCACGGCCTGTTTCGCGCGGTCCTGCAAGCGTTCGATGGTTTTTTGAATTTCCAAAGTGGAGTTTTGGGTGCGGCTGGCCAAGGTTCTCACTTCATCCGCTACTACCGCGAAGCCACGACCTTGCTCGCCAGCCCTCGCGGCTTCTATGGCGGCGTTCAGTGCCAGCAAATTGGTTTGCTCGGCAATACCTTGAATCACGCCTAATACCTCGCCAATACTGTTACTGTCGTTTTCCAGTTCGTGTATCACATTGGCGGCGTTTTCCACTTCAGACGCCAAGCTGTTGATGCCATGTACCGCATCTTTCACGATGTTTTTGCCTGACGACGCTTCACGGTCGGCGATTTCGGCGGCTTCCGATGCTCTAACGGCATTTTTTGCGACTTCTTGCACCGTCGATGTCATTTGCTTCATGGCATTAGCCACCAACGTGGTTTCGTGCAATTGCCGCTCAACACCGGCTTGAGTCGATTGGGTGATATTCGCAAGCTTATGGGAAGAGCTGGCCAGTTTTTCGCTGGTGGAGCTGATCTGGTCGATGGTTTTGGCTATTTTGCGCACGAAGGTATTAAAACTCGATGCAATCCAGGCAAATTCCGACTTGCCGCTCGCATCCAGGCGAGCCCGCAGGTCGCCTTCGCCACTACCGATGTCCTGCAGTTTCAAAGCCAATGCTGTCAGCGGACCGATGATGATTTTGCTCATCGTGAAGTAGCCGGTAAAACCAATGATGATCAGTGTTATGCATAAGAAGCCGATAGCGTAGAAGGTATTATTCTTCAGCTCGGCTAGCGCCACGCTAAATGGGGTGACGATCTCAAATGCACCATGCAAGTCGCCGGCGTGGCGATTTTCCATCGGATACCCCAGTAAATCTTGGCCCTTTTCGTTATTCCAGAGACTTTGCGATGTCTTGGGGTCGCCATGGCACAATTCGCATTGTTTGACTAATTTGACCGGGCGTAAATAGCGGACTTCCTGTTTTTCTTCGTCTACGTAGCTGAAGTCTTGGGCGGACGGGTTGCTTCTGAAAAACTCCAGCGCTTGACGCTCGATGTCATCCGCTGCGTTCCGGGGGTTTCGGGGGTTAAGAGACGGTGCTTTAAAACGAAAGCCGTGCTCTTTGGCTTCTGCTTCGATGACATCCCAGGCATTGGCCGTCGGTACGGTGGCGATCACCAGTTCTCTGGCTTTAGAGCTACCTTTTTGTTCGACCAATTGCATGAGTTGCTCAGGCGTGTAGATGCCGGCTTCCCATTTTTTTACGACATTGTCGCGGATTGATTCGGACAAAGTGAGTAGTTGCCGCGAGGCTTTGATTTCCCGGTCAATCAGCTTTTGTTTCTCAAAGCTTGAGTAAACAACCAAGATGGCTATGCCTAAAAGTGTTAGCACCGACATGGTGATAGAAACCACCTTTACCCCTACAGAATGCCAGTTCATCATCAACATCCGAAACTCCCCTAAAATACGCTTTAAATTTCTTGTATTAACTGTCTTTCCAGTACCGCCCTGAAGACATGCCAACCGAGTATAGCTTACAATTTAGCGTCAACTATTCTAAAAACTTAACAACTATGCGGAAAATCAAGGTTTTGTTTGTGTGTATGGGTAACATCTGTCGATCGCCCACCGCAGAAGGCGTTTTCTCTCATTTAGTGTCTACAAGAAACCTGGCGGAGCGCTTTCAAATAGATTCAGCCGGTACCCATGCCTACCATGTTGGCGATGCGCCCGATCTGCGCGCGCAAAAAGCCGCTCGCGACAGGGGGATTGAATTGAAACATCTGCGGGCGCGCAAAGTTGTGTCCGCAGATTTCGAAGCGTTCGATCACATTCTGGTCATGGACGACGAAAATCACGCCGTACTAAAAGAAGCCTGTCCGATTGATTTGAGTCATAAAATTCGCCATTTTCTCGATTATGCACCGCACTTGAATCAACGCGAAGTGCCAGACCCTTACTACGGTGGTAGTTATGGTTTTGAGCGGGTGCTGGATATGGTCGAAGAGGCATCGGCGGGATTTTTGCAGGCATTGCAACAAACGGGCGATCTGTAATTAACGGGGTAGGAAAAAGCTCATGGCGATAATCTCGAATACGGTCAGTTACCTGGATCGCGACACGGTGCTGGAAGGTTTTTTTGCTTACGACGATGCGATTGTCGGTCAGAGACCGGTGGTGTTGATCCATCATGCTTGGGGTGGGCGAGACCAGTTTGTGGCTGACAAGGCCTTCAAGTTGGCGGAATTGGGTTACTTGGCGTTCGCTACCGATATGTACGGCAAAGGCGTCCTAGGTAAGACGCCCGAACAAAACGCCAAATTGATGCAACCCTTCATACAAGATAGGGCGAAATTGCAACAGCGCTTACAGGCAGCACTATCCACAGTCAAGCTGATGCCTTGGGCCGACAACGCCAGGATTGCGGCGATAGGCTTTTGTTTTGGTGGTTTATGCGCGCTGGATTTGGCGCGGACCGGTGTGGATATGCGTGGAGTAGTGTCGTTTCATGGATTGCTCGGTGCGCCTGAAAATATCCCGAACCCTCAAATCAAGGCGAAGGTACTGGTGTTGCATGGCTATGACGACCCTATGGCCTCCGCTGAGCAAGTGCTTGCCTTACAAGACGAATTAACCAAGGCTGGTGCGGACTGGCAGTTGCATAGCTACGGGCATACGATGCACGCCTTTACCAACCCGGTGGCTAATAATCCTGATTTTGGTACCGTTTATCAGCCGGTTGCTGATCGCCGGTCTTGGCAGGCGATGCAAAACTTTTTGAGCGAGATTTTTGCCTGACGGCAGAGGGTGGCGTTTGCTATAATCGACTGCTTTATAAACCTGTTAGCCATGCTTAAATGGAATTGATGCTTCAGGCTAACCCGTCGATCGATAAGCTTTCGACTGCACTGGAACCACGGACCCATGTCAGACTTCGCTAAAGAAATTATCCCCGTCAATCTCGAAGACGAGATGAAACAATCCTACCTCGATTACGCCATGAGCGTCATCGTCGGCAGGGCACTCCCCGATGTCAGAGACGGCCTCAAGCCGGTGCACCGTCGCGTCCTTTACGCGATGAACGAGCTCGGAAACGACTGGAACAAACCTTATAAAAAGTCGGCGCGTATCGTCGGTGACGTGATCGGTAAATACCATCCGCATGGTGATACAGCGGTTTACGACACCATGGTGCGGATGGCGCAGCCGTTTTCCTTGCGCTACATGTTAATCGATGGTCAAGGCAACTTCGGTTCGGTGGACGGTGATTCGCCGGCGGCGATGCGGTATACCGAAGTGCGAATGGCCAAAATCGCCCATGAATTACTCGCGGACCTGGATAAGGAAACCGTGGACTTCGTTGCCAACTACGACGAATCGGAATCTGAACCCACTGTGATGCCGACTCGGGTGCCTACTCTGTTAGTCAATGGCTCTGCCGGCATCGCGGTCGGTATGGCCACTAATATTCCTCCACATAATCTGGGTGAGATTATCAGCGCCTGCCTGGCCTTGATCGAAAACCCCGATCTGACGATTCCTGAATTAATGCAAATTGTGCCGGGACCGGATTTTCCGACCGCAGGGATCATCAATGGCGCCTCCGGTATTTTTGAAGCGTATGCCACCGGTCGTGGCCGGATTTACCTGCGTGGCCGCAGCCATTTTGAAGACATTGGCGATAGCGGTCGCCAAGCCATCATCACCACCGAGCTACCCTATCAGGTTAACAAAGCCCGCTTGCTGGAAAAAATCGCCGAACTGGTTAAAGAAGGTAAGTTAGACGGTATATCGGGCCTGCGCGACGAATCCGATAAGGACGGCATGCGCATGGTGATTGAACTGCGTCGTGGTGAAGTGCCGGACGTGGTGCTGAATAATCTGTACAAACAAACCCAAATGCAGACCGTATTTGGTATCAATATGGTGGCGCTGTACGACGGCCGTCCACATTTGATGAATCTGAAAGAGATTCTGGCGGCGTTTGTCGATCACCGTCGCGAGATCGTTACCCGCAGAACCATTTATAACCTGCGCAAGGCACGGGAGAGGGCGCATATTCTGGAAGGTTTGGCGGTTGCATTGGCTAATATCGACGAGATGATTGAGCTGATCAAATCCTCGCCCAGCCCGCAAGAAGCCAAAGTCGGCCTGCTAGCGCAGACCTGGAATGCCGGTTTGGTTGCGTCCTTGCTGGATAGAGCCGATGCGGATCGTTCGCGGCCGGACGATTTGTCTATCGAATTTGGCTTGGTAGACGGCTCTTACCGCTTATCCGAAAATCAGGCGCAGGCTATTTTGGATTTGCGTCTGCATCGCTTGACCGGCTTGGAACAAGAAAAAATCGTCAACGAATACAAGCAGCTGCTGGAACTGATCGACGAATATCTGCATATTTTGGGTAGCGATGTGCGCTTGATGGAAGTAATTCGCGAAGAGCTGGAAGAGATCAAAACTCAATACGGCGATACCCGCCGCACCGAAATCGTCCAGGATTATTCAAATCTGTCCGCTGAAGACCTGATTACCGAAGAAGATATGGTGGTGACGATGTCGCACGAGGGTTACGTGAAAACGCAGCCGCTCAGCGATTACAAAGCTCAGCGCCGCGGCGGCCGCGGTAAGTCGGCGACTGCAACGAAGGAAAACGATTTCGTCGAAAAACTAATCATCGCTAATACTCACGATACGATTCTGTGCTTCTCTTCGGCGGGTAAAGTCTATTGGTTACGGGTGTTTAATCTGCCGGTCGCCAGCCGGGCATCGCGCGGCAAGCCGTTTGTAAATCTGTTGCCGTTGGAAGAAGGCGAGAAGATCAATGCGATGTTGCCGGTCCGTGAGTACAGTGCGGATAAATACATTTTCATGGCCACATCATCGGGTACCGTGAAGAAAACCCCGTTGCCCGAGTTCGAACGCCAGCGCAGTAACGGCAAAATCGCTATCGATCTAAACGAAAACGACACTTTAGTGGGCGTGGCGATTACCGACGGGCAGCAAAACGTGTTGTTGTTCAGCAGTGATGGCAAGGCCGTGTGCTTCAACGAAACCGATGTGCGCTCCATGGGCAGGACCGCTACCGGCGTACGCGGTATCCGTCTGCAGGAAGGCCAAAAAGTCATATCCTTAATCATCGCCAGCGAAGGCACGGTGTTGAATATCACCGAAAACGGTTACGGCAAACGCACTAAGCTGGAAGAGTTTACCCAGCATAGGCGCGGCGGACAGGGCTTAATCGCGATTCAAACCTCCGAGAGGAATGGTGCGGTAGTCGGCGCGGTATTGGTTAACGATACTGACGAGATCATGTTGATCACTGACGGCGGTACGCTGGTGCGGACACGGGTTAAGGAAATTTCCATCGTCGGCAGAAATACTCAAGGTGTTACCGTCATTCGTCTGGATAAGGGCGAAAGAGTCGTTGGCGTTGATTGTATCGATGGTCTGGGCGATGAAGACGATGTGGACGGCGATATCGACGAAAACGATGTTGATGTGGTGGAAACAGACAGCGCCGAACAAGGCGGAGAAGAGGAGTAACGATGGCAAGGATTTACAACTTTAGCGCCGGTCCGTCCATGTTGCCGGAATCGGTACTGGTGCAAGCTCAACAAGAGATGTTGAATTGGCAAGATAGCGGCATGTCGGTGATGGAAATGAGCCACCGCGGTAAGCATTTCATGGCCATCGCCGAAGCGATGAAAAATGATTTGATCGAATTGCTCGCCATTCCGGCCAACTACAAGGTCCTGTTTCTGCAAGGCGGTGCCAGCGCGCAATTTGCAATGATCCCGCAAAACATTCTGAACGGCAAAACCAAGGCCAATTACGTGAACACTGGAGCCTGGTCTACCAGTGCTATCAAAGAAGCCGGTAAATATTGCGAAGTACAGCTTGCTGCCACCTCGGAAGCCGAAAAATTTACTACTATTCCAGCGCTCGATACCTGGAATATCGATAAAGACGCCGCTTATCTGCACTACACCTCTAACGAAACCATTCACGGCGTGGAATTTTCCGAAGTTCCCGACGCAGGGGATTTGCCCTTAGTGTGCGATATGTCTTCGAACATTTTGTCGCGTCCGGTCGATGTCAGTCGCTACGGCATTATTTATGCGGGTACTCAGAAAAATATGGGGCCTTCCGGCGTGACCGTGGTTATCGTTCGCGATGATTTAGTCGGCTTGGCACCAAAAACCGTGCCGGCTGTGTTCGACTACCAGCAACAGGCAAAAGCCGACTCCATGTTGAATACGCCTGCCACCTATAACTGGTATCTGTTGGGGTTGGTGTTGCAATGGCTGAAACAGCAAGGGGGTATCGCGGCCATTGAGCAGCATAATATTCGTAAAGCCGGCAAGCTTTACCAAGTTATCGATGAATCCAGCCTTTACAGCAATCCGGTGGTGAAAGACTACCGCTCCCGAATGAACGTGCCCTTCGTGTTGGCGGATGCGGCGCTGGATAAAGAGTTTTTGGTCTTGGCCGAGAAAAACGGCCTTAGCACGCTCGCAGGCCACCGTTCCGTCGGTGGCATGCGCGCCAGTATTTACAATGCTATGCCGGAAGCCGGGGTCGATGCCTTGATCGATTTCATGGCCGAGTTCGAACGTACTCACTAAGCAATCCAAAATGACGGCGATTATTCCTTTATCGGAGCTGCGCGAACGTATCGACGCGATTGATCAGCAAATATTGCAGTTGATCAATCGGCGGGCGGAGTGCGCTATTGAAGTAGCCAGAACCAAAATGGCCGAAGGCGAAACCGGTAGTTTTTACCGTGCTGATCGCGAAGCTCAGGTGTTGCGCAAAATCAAGGAGCTGAATCCGGGTCCATTGAGTGACGATGCTTCGGTGCATTTGTTCCGGGAATTGATGTCGGCTTGTTTGGCTTTGGAAAAACCCTTGGAAGTGGCGTTTTTGGGGCCGGTTGGCACCTTTACCCAGCAAGCAACCTTCAAACATTTCGGTCACGCCGTGAAGGGCATTCCGGTGGCGACAATACCGGAGATTTTTTTGGCGGTGGAAACCGGTCATTGTCAATTCGGCGTGGTGCCTGTGGAAAATTCCACCGAAGGCGTAATTGCGCATACGCTGGACCGTTTTATGACCACGTCCTTGCAAATTTGCGGCGAAGTCGAAATCCGGGTGCATCAAAACCTACTCGGTAAAATGGACACGTTGGCGGCGATTAACGAAGTCTATTCGCATCAACAATCCTTGGCGCAGTGTCGGCAATGGCTGAATAGCTATTTGCCGGGTGTGCCCTGCACGGCGGTCAGCAGTAATGCCGAAGCCGCCAGGCTGGCGTCTTTGGACCACAATAAAGCCGCGATAGCCGGTCTGATGGCGGCCGAATTGTATGAGTTGAACATCATCGAGCAACACATCGAGGATGAATCCAACAATACCACACGCTTTATCGTCATCGGCAAACAGCAGCCGGCATCCACCGGGCTGGATAAAACATCCATTTTGGTGTCCACCGGCAATCAAGCCGGCGCCTTGCATAAGATTTTGGGGCCGTTTGCCGAATACGGCATCAGCATGGCGCATATCGAGTCCAGGCCATCGCGGCAGGGCTTGTGGGAATACGTGTTTTTTATCGATATCGATGGTCATCGCGACGATCCCGATGTCGCCAAAGCTCTGGAAACCCTGCAAAACAACGTCAAAATGTTGAAAATCCTCGGCTCTTATCCAAAAGCCGTCATTTAATCTTTAATTCGATGAACAAATTTTTAGAACTTGCTACTGCCGGCGTTCAACAGCTGGTGCCTTATGTGCCCGGTAAACCGGTGGATGAATTGCAGCGCGAGCTGGGTATCGCAGAAGTCATCAAGCTGGCTTCCAACGAAAATCCATTGGGCACCGGCGCCAAAGTCGCGGCGGCTATTCAAGCAACCTTGCCCGAATTAACCCGTTATCCCGACGGCAGCGGTTTTACATTGAAAGCCGAATTGTCGGCCAAATTAAATGTGGCGCCCGAGCAAATTACCCTGGGTAACGGTTCCAGCGAGATTCTGGAATTGGTGATGCGGACTTTCGTTACGCCGGAACTGGAAGTAGTGTTTTCCCAGCACGCATTCGCGTTATATCCAATTCTGACGCAAGCCGTCGGCGCCAAAGCCAAAGTGGTGCCGGCTAAAAATTACGGGCATGATTTGGCGGCAATGCGGGCGCAAGTCGGTCCAAAAACCCGAGTCGTGTTTATTGCCAATCCCAACAATCCAACCGGTACTTTGCTGAATAAAAACGAACTGGAAAGCTTTATCGCTGATTTGCCAGCGCATGTGCTGTGCGTCTTAGACGAGGCTTATTACGAGTTTGTCGATCCTGCCGTGCGAACCGAATCGTTGGCTTGGCCGAATCGTTATCCGAATCTGATTATTGCCCGCACGTTCTCCAAGGCCTACGGCTTGGCGGGGTTGCGTATCGGTTACGGGATTTCCTCCCCTGACATCGCCGATCTGTTGAACAGAGTGCGCCAACCTTTCAATTGCAGCATGCTGGCATTAGCCGCAGCGGAAGCCGCGCTGGGGGACACAGATTACCTGAATCAGACCGTGGCTCTTAACAACGCCGGTATGACGCAACTGACTGATGTTTTTAAGGAATTGGATTTACCCTGGATTCCCTCGTCCGGCAATTTCGTTTCCGTGGATGTGAAACAACCGGCTTTGCCGATTTACGAGGCCTTGCTGCGCAAGGGCGTAATCGTAAGGCCGGTTGCCAATTACGAAATGCCTAACCACCTGCGTGTCAGTATCGGCACGGAACGTGAAAACGCCATATTCATAAAAGCGTTGCGCGAGGTGCTGAGCGGTGTTTAACCGCCTGTGCATCATCGGCATCGGTTTGATCGGCGGTTCTATTGCCAGGGCCGCGCGCGCCCAAGGCTTATGTCGTGAAGTCGTTGCCTACGGCCGCGAGAAAAATCTGCCGAATATGCAATTGGCGAAGCAACTCGGTGTCATCGACCAGTTTTACACCGACATAGCTGCGGCATTGCAAAATACCGATTGCGTAATCGTCGCCACGCCGGTCGGTAGCATGAAGGCTATTTTCGAACAAATTAAACCGCACTGGAACTCGAATGCTATTTACAGCGATGCAGGCAGCACCAAGGGCAGCGTGGTTTCCGCATTGGCGGAAGTTTTCGGTACCGTACCCAGCAATTTTGTGCCTGCGCACCCGATTGCCGGCGCCGAGCGCAGCGGTGTGGATGCTTCGACCGTCGATTTGTTTGTCAATCGCCGCCTGATCCTGACGCCGCTAGAAGGCACCGATAAGCTGGCGCTGGCGAAAATCCATACATTTTGGGAAAAGATCGGCTCCAGCGTTTCGGTGATGTCGGTAGAACATCATGATACCGTGCTGGCTGCCACTAGCCACTTGCCGCATATCCTAGCCTTTGCCTTGGTTGGTTTGTTGGGGCGCAAGGACGAACAGCGCGAGATATTCAAATATGCCGCCGGCGGTTTCAGGGATTTCAGTCGCATCGCCTCCAGCGACCCGACCATGTGGCAGGACATCTGTCTGGCCAAT
>Ga0160185_101874_pt1 | contig 16253 bp, 8 predicted proteins | sample met14sb_2_FD_108556 | JGI IMG/M metagenome (GOLD analysis project Ga0160185, IMG submission 108556) | Synthetic bacterial communities of pure cultures from sediment of Lake Washington, USA, under high oxygen condition - MT... | ecosystem: Engineered > Modeled > Simulated communities (microbial...... | reverse complement strand
TGAATCTTTCCGTACCCGCTCTTTACGTGGTAATTGCCTCTAACGTTCAATCCTCAGACAGGACACGCGTTGCCGCTCATTTGTTCCACTCGTCATCGACCGCTTGCGCGGTGTTAACACCGCAGTAGTGCTCTGTGTTTCATTCTGGCCTTACGGCCGATTTTTTCAAGCGGGAATATTGATTTTGCGGGCGGTTATTGGGGCAGTTTCAACAACTAAGGCATCAAGCTGGACTCGAATCCAGGATTTTTACTGGACTGCCGCCTGCGCGGGAGCCCAGATAACTTAGACTTACTAGCTATGACGGATGCGAATATTTGGAGGTTTTGTGATTACTATTCCTTTTTAAATCCATCCCTTCATCGCAGCTAAAACCGCCACCGGCCCAGATCTAAATCAGGCCGCCAGTACCGATAAGATTGCAGCCGTATTGAATAATGGCATTTGGAACTGGTGAACTGTAGCCATCGCCCCCAAGGCGACATTCGAAGCTTTGCACTCAATGTCGGGAGGGATTCAATTAGCTGACATTCAACGTAAAGCTAAGCCGACTGCTGGAGTGAAGCGGAAGCGGGTCGGCTTGAGCGCAATGTTAGCCCTGGCCGCTTGTCAGAAGCCGCTTGCATGTTCCTTCGTTATCTTTACCGAGAACGCTAATTGCAGTTGCGCAACTAACGCTTCAACCCTTCCAGCCATCCGAAACCATTCCTCGTGTGATTCGTCACATACGCCTTGGTAGGCCAATTCGCCAAGCTCTTCATGAACCAATTCAACTTGAGTGTCTTGGAACCGGCCAAATTTACGGTCCTCACGAACCTTGCTGATTAATTCAAAGATTGGCACAAGCGTTTGGACTCCCATACCGCTCCCGCCAGGATAGAAGTTGGAGCTCAAGCCCTGCAACATGGCTTCCAGTTCACTTAAGGTATTTGTGAATGCTTTTACAGCGAGTTGTTTATCGCGCTTACGCCACCAGATTCCCTTTGCCTCTTTTTCGATTGCCTGATGGCATGCGTACAGCCCGCGGATTGAATTCTCCAACTGAGGGCGAATATTATCCTCATGAAGGTAACGATCAAGTCGCGCCCAGAGAGCGTTTACCTGATCAAGTTCTCCGACGTCACATTTCCGCACATCTGTGAGAATGTGTTGGCGTTCGAGGCCTAAAGCGTTAACTGCTGCCCGCGCCGATTCCAAGTATAAAAGAACACGTTTCGTGACGTCTGGACTGTCCTGGGCTTTTTTAACAACCTCGGCTATGTCTTGCCCCAATTCCAGCAGGGATTTGCTCACTGTTATGGCGGTACCAACATCCATCGCTAACCTCCTAGAGGATTTTTGTCCGGATCATGGGCGCTAACTAGTTATTAGATAGTTTCTGAACATCTACCATGAAACCTGCGCCGCTACAATAAGTTTGTGATCAGCAAGGATTTTCCTTTCTGTATATCATCCAAACTACACCGATAGTTGTTTTAGAGGTTGTTATGTTTCCGTGTCCAGTCGGACGATCAATGAAGCGAAGCCATCGGGCAATGTGCCAATTTGCCGTCATTCCTCCAAGACTGCTCTGTGGCCGGTTCCCGCCTCTCAAATATTCCATTTCAACAAATCGCTTAAATACTTTAATGCTCGAAATCCTCCGATTCGAATTCAAAACCCTCCCACCTCACTAAACTCAACTCACCAACAACATCTTCCGCGCCTTAACCCCGTAGGCATCATCCGGCAAATCGGCCAGTTGCCGCAGCAATTGCGCGCCGGATTCCTGTTCGCCGTTTTGTTGCAAAGCCAAACCCAAATAAAACCGATATTTGCTGGATGCGCGCGCAGCCTCGTTTATCGACTCCAGCTGTTCCAAAGCCGCCGCCGTATGCTGGCCGGATAACAACACCACCGCCAAATCCAAGCGCGAGTCGTCATCGTCCGGGTTATGCGCTAGTAGATGCTCGAACTGGGCGATGGCGACATCGCGGTTACCCAGACTCAGATTCACCAAGGCAAGATGCCGCAAGGCATTGCTGTCGTCCGGATTCAGCGCCAGCGCGGTTTCCAACGCATCGCGGGCGCTGCCCAGATCGTTACGCAGGAAACAGGTAATACCCAGTTGCGCCCAGGCTTCTTGATGTTTGCTGTCTAATGCCAAAGCTTGTTGATAGTGCTGCAAGGCTTCCGGCAGCCGTTGCTGAGCGGCCACGGCGATGCCCAGACGAGTATGCAGCTGCGGCGCGTTGGGTTGCAGTTTCAAGGCTCGGATCGCCGCATATTCTCCGCCCTGAAAGTCGCCCAATAGCACTCTAATCCGTGCCAGATTATCCCATGCCATGACGCTATCCGGATCGCAAGCGGTAGCCTGCTCCAAATGCGCCAAACCCTCGCCGGCACGACCGGTATTCACCAACACCTGACCAAGATTGCAATGCGCCATCGCCATATTCGGCTTCAGGCGCAACGCGGTACGCAAATGCACCAAGGCCTCCGGCCACTCTTGCCGCTGCGCTAGCACGAACCCGTGATTGTTATGCGCGCTGGCATTGTCAGCGTCCAATTCCAGCGCCGCCCGATATAAGCGCGCTGCCTCGGTCAGGTTACCTGACTGATGGGCTATCACGCCTTCTCTGAGCAAATCGTTAAGCGCATTCATCAGGCTATCCTGGCAATCAAACCACTCAAAATGTCGCCCGGCGAAATGTCCGGCACCTCGAACTGCACGTCATCCAGCGATACATCGAAGGGTTGTCCTTCGTGATAATGCACCGGCAGGCTGATACCAAACTTGTAATCCGAACCAAATTGATACGAAGCCAGTTGCCAACGCTGATCGTACACGCTGAAGCCCAATGCAGTCACGGCTACGTAACCGGAAATATCAAAGGTAAAGCTGGGTTGCGCGGACACCGCCAGCTTGGCAGTCAAATCCAGACCGGTGGCCGGCGTCCAATCCACATGCACGCCAGCCTCGGCCGCACCCTCAATACCCAGTTTGCCGCCTATCTCCAGGCCGCCGGTGGCGCTGGCGCCGGTAATGCCCAGACCGATACCGGCCCGCACCGCCAAGCGCAACCCAGCATCCGCCGGAACTTTAAGATGCGCATCGCCGGTAATTTTGGTGTTTTCTTCATGCTCTGGATTGTAGGTCAAGCCGATTTTCAATTGATCCAGGCTGCCGGGGCCAATGCCTGCCGTCGCACTGAGATTGCCGCCCACTTCCGCGACGATACCCGGCACAATCGGCACTTGCGTGGCAACGGCAAACAGCGATTTGTTGATCTCCTTGCGCGGAAAGATCTCCAACGAACTGGGTAAACCCAATTCGCCGGACACGGTAATCTCGCCTTTCTCGTCCAATGTCAATCCAACAGTCGCTTTCAACCACGGCGCGGCGGTGACATCGACCGTGCCGCTGCCCCACACCTTGATCGGTTCGGCCTCGCCGCCACCTTCACCGACCACGGCTTTGGCATTCAAATCGATATTACCGGCCAGCATGCTGCGTTTGTAATTGGCCGTGAGTTTGCCATTCAATAAGCCATCTTTATAATCCAGTTTGATTTTGGCGCTGGCGTCCAATCCGCTCAAATCGGGCTCAAGCTCACCGCCGCCGCCCAAAGACCAGACATCGCCCTTCCGATCAGCAGCAATGTTCAGCTTGCCGCCCTTGATGCGTGGAACGGTGTCGGACAGCGTTGCCTCGCCGCCCAGGCTGATATTGCCGGTATCGTCGGCATGCGCGGACAGTTTGGCGCCTTTAAAGCCGGGCACGGAAACCTCGGCATCGCCGGCAAAATCGATGGCTTTTTTGGCATCGTCGTAAGCTAGGGTAAAACTGGCTTTTTTGATGCCTTTCAATGCGCCCGGCTTCAGGCCCAGCGTCCCGGAGGCTTTAATGCCTTTGGCGCTGTCATAGTCGATACGCCCCGCACCGGTGAACAGCTGTTTATCAAATTCCAGCTGGCCGGCCATCGCAAAGCCCCCGGCGGTGGCACTGCCCTCCAAAGAGCCTTTAGCTAGTTCGCCAATGTGAAACTCCACCAAGCCGGCGGCGGCAATCGGCGTGGCCGCGCCGGCACTCAGCGTCAGCGAACTGCTATCCAATTGGATAGGCCCTTTCATATCGAACTCGTCGGTAGAAAAGGTTTTTGAAAACACCAGATCGCCGCCCACCAACGCCACGTCAACCGTCGTGCCGGCCAACAAAGGAATACCGTCGATGGTTAAGACGCCGCCGCCGACGATATTGGCGCTGGCATCCATATCGGCGTTATTCAGCGCAATCGGGCTCAAAGTCTTGGCTTTAAAAGCGTTGCGATAAGCATCTGCTACCTGGCCGGGAGGAATATGGCATAGCGTCGGCGCACCGCTGCTGACAAAATTTAGTGTCGTGTTCTGCGCATCGACTTTTTTGGTTTTGGGCATGGTCAGCGTCACCGTACCGCTACCGGCGCTGCGGTTGAAGGTTCCGCCAACCACCGACATGCCGCCCCAATTACCGGCGTCGAAGGTTTCGCTGCCGGGGTCGCCCTTCAAGGCGCTAACAAACAACACCCCGGCACCGGGACGCGGCAGCAGCCGCAATTTATCGTTGGCAAACAGATCGGGCGCATTGGATTTGGTGGCTTTTTCCAGAGGCTTCATGTGTTCCATCTTCGTGACGCGGTCCGCCTGCCAACAGATGCCCGGATTGCCGCCGACGGCCCCCTCGAATTTCACTTCGTCGAAAATCAGCTTATCCTGATAGCTGGTTTTGATCGCGTCCAGTGCCGCTGAGGCCGGATCTTTGGCGGCGGTAGCCGGTGCTGCACCGCCTCCCGCGGCAGGGACCGGAGTAGGCGCCGCGGCATTCGCAGTCGGTGCCGGTGCAGCGCCAGGGGCTGCTTTGCCGCGTCCCGGCAGCGGGTTGGAGAGGTTTTCCGGCAAGTCGCCACCACCTTCCACTTCGGGTGGAATGGCCGCGCGTATCGCTTTATCGATGGCATTTTTAATCTTGCTGCCCGAACTGCGATTGGCGCTGGCATCCAGTAATTGGAAGTTTTCCAGCTTGTCCGCATCGCCGCCCAATTGCAGTTCCAGAATATGATCGACATCGAACAGATGTGGCGCGCCCTGGCTATTCCACCACGGCAGAATAGCCTGCTCGCGGATGTCGCTTTCGGAGCCGATCAGATAGCCTTGGCCGCCACCCCCGGCTTTCAGCTTCAAGGCATATTGCGTGCTGGCACCGTTGGTATCCGGCAAAGTGTTATCGCTGCCGAGGTAGGGTTTTAAATCCCAGCCGCCGGACGACGGTTTGATCTGCTTTTTCCAGTCGTCAATCTGGTTGGTGCGCTCGTCGGCTTGCGGTAATTTCCAATTGGTCAGCCTGCCGTATTTGGCGCTGAATTTCTCCTGCATGCCCGGTTTTTGCGGCAAAGTCAGCAGGGGCACATGCAATTCCCCACCCTTCAGCGTACCTTTACCGGCACTTTTGGCACCGCCCGCGGCCGGAGCGGCAGCAGGTGCCACCGGCGGCGCGCGCATCCCGCGCTGCACCCCGCCGCTTTGTTGCACCACATGGCTCAACTCATGCGCCAGCAGTTCGCGTCCGGCGTCGGCTTCCGGCGCAAACTCGCCGGGCGCGAAGTAAACATCGTTACCAACGGTAAAGGCGCGAGCATTGAGTTGCTTGCACAGATCCGCCGCTTCGGCATCGTTATGAATGGTCACCCCGGCAAAATCCGCACCAAGCTGTTGCTCCATTTCGCGCCGGATACTTTCCGGCAACGGCGCTCCCTTACCCCGGCTTTCCTCGATTCGCGCCTCCACCGACTGCTCGACTGTGTTTGCCGACGCGGCTGATTCGGTATCGTCAGGCTGCTCTGCTTGTTCGGCGGCAGCCCTGTGCAGGCGGGTTTGGGCGACCGTTTGCTCCTCATCCGCCGGTTTGGATTTACGTAACAAACGGGCGGCAGTCGTTTGCTGTTCGTCTGTTTTTTCGGGTCCTGCGGCCTTACGAAATAGCCGGGCAGACTTGGGGTTTTCTTCTTCCTTGGTTTTACGACTCAGACGTTTGAGCTGATCTTCTTTTTTGTCCTCGGTTTCCACAGAGCGCTGCGCGGCTGGGTTTTTCTTTTCCTCATCCGGCTTTTTCGCCCGGCGCACCGGTTTTTGCTCCTCTTCCGGCTTGGCTGCATCCGCCACAGCCCGGTTCAGCCGCCGCAACAAGCGCTGAGCACTCGGCACCGGCTTGCTGGAAATCATCTCCTTGTCTTCCTTCACCCCCGGCTGATCGCCGGATTTTTTAGCGCGGCTGACTTCCTGCGCCACTTGGTCGGCTTCCTTTTCTTCGGGGTCATGCGGCTGGCTGACGGCCATCTTGCGTTGCAGATACGCCGGTTTGCGCTGTTTTTTCTCTTCATTGGGTTTGGGCGGCGCACTGGTTTTGCGCTGCGGCTGCTTTTTACGGAGTTTGGAGGCCAGGGTTGCCATAAGCTAACTCCTTAACTGTTTTAACTGCGCCGGCGGATTGCGGCCCAGTTTTTGATATTCGCGCTGTAAAGCCGACAATAAGGTCTCAATGCCGATAGGCTGATCCGCCGGACTGCAACCGGCAGCGGTCAACACCACATTCCGAATCTGGCCGCCGCTGATGTCGCAATAGCTAGCCAGCGTTTTGCATAAATCGTCGCTGGGGCTGCGTTGACCGAAATGGCTGCGCCATAAATCCAGGCGCTCCTGAAACCCCGGCATGGGAAAATCCACAATCGCATCCAACCGGCGAGTAAAAGCATTATCGATACGCTCGCGGCTGTTGGTGGTCAGAATCGTGATGCCGGGGTGGTTTTCGATGCGGGTTAATAAAAAGTTGGTGAGCATATTGGCGTAACGTTCGCCACTTTGCTGGGCCTCGGTGCGCCGACCAAATAAAGAATCGGCTTCGTCGAACAGTAGGATGGCATCGGCGGCGGCAGCCAGATCCAACAAAAGGCCCAGATTTTTCTCGGATTCGCCGACATATTTGTTCATGATCGCCGCCAAGTCCACACAGTACAGCGGCGCGCCCAGCGCGGTCGCGACATAACTGGCGGCCAGGGTTTTGCCGGTGCCGCTGTCGCCAACGAATAAGGCCCGCAGGCCGGCATTGCGCGAGGCTTGCAAGGTTACGCCCAAAGCTTCCCACAACGATTCGCGGCTGTGCGCGCGGGCGATGAAATCGTGCAGGTATTGCTCCACCAGCGGCGGAAATACCACCGCTTCGCGTTCGACGCGCCGCCGCACCGGCTCGGCTAGCAAGCGCAAGCGTTCCGCCCCCAAATCGCGGCGGGCTTGGGCAATGTGTTCGGCATTCAATACGCTGCGGCTTTGTTCTGCGCGCAGCACCGCATTGCGCGCCACTTTCTGGATCACCGGACCGCTCAGCAAGGCACTGGCGGCACGGCGGGCCAATTCCGGATCGGCGAGGTAACGCGCCCAAAGCTGGCGGCGCTCGGCTTCGTCGGGCACGCCCATTTCCAATTCCAACAAATCCTGGCCGGATACCGCATCGGTCATACCCAGCACAATCACATGGGCGATATTGGGTTGTATCGCCGGCAACTGCCAGCTTTCGCCGGCCGCGACCTGCACCTTGATGACCGGCAGCCAGCCGGCCAGTTGGCAGGCCAGCGGTAAGGCCAGCTGCTGTTGCCACAAATCACTCGGCACTTCGATGGCCGTTAATCCCAACAAACCGGCCAGCTCGGCGGCCAAGGCCCGCCGGCCGCAACCGCTGTTGCCGCGTATCGCCAAGCCGCGCACTTCGCCTTTCGCCAATAAGGTCGCCAAATGCGGCAATTGTTTGCGGATACGTTGCGGCAGCAATTCCCGGTCAGTCAACGCAACCACTCGGCATCCCGGCCAAATCGTCGGCCGGCCGCACAATACCGACCACAAGGCCGGCTCGATGCGCAATGGCCGGAGCGACAGCGGCCCCGATCCTTCCAGTAATAACACCTGCTGTTGCACCAACGGCGTAGCATGCAAATCCAGCGCATCCAGTGTGCCGGCACCGAATAATTCGTCCAGCATCGTTAGCGCCAGATGCGCGGCGAGGCGGTTGCCGGGATTGGGCGCTTGCAATTCGCTGAGCGTCAGGGTCACCAGATAGTCGGTCTCGGCGCTGCCAACTACGGCCAACAAAAAGGCTTGCGGCAGATCGATCTGTTGTTCGCGCAACCAATGCCCAAATGGGCCGGGCAATGCATGCAACTGGGCCACTGCGTGTTCGCGCATTTGTATCCAGCTCGGCAGCACTTCCACGTTTAACAGCCGGGCGGCTTGTTGCCGCAATTGCTCTGACAGTTCGGTGTCGCCCGGCATCATCCGCTCCCAGAACTCTGCCAAACCGACCCGCACCAAGGCCGCCAACGGTTGCTGCCGGTTAGGTGCTTGCAGATTTAGCGATTCGGCCAAGGGCTGCGGCGGCTTAGTCATAATGAAAACCCACGACTCGGCCCAGCCACGGCAGCCAGCCCGGATTGATGTCCAACCCGGCCAGGCGTACCGGCAATCGGATCGCAGACATCGGCGCGTACAAATCGATATGACTGGGGCTGTAGTGAATTTGCCCGGTGAGCGCCAACAACTCAGGCTGCCAAACCCCGGTCTTGCCATACCAGCGCTGGGCCAAATCCAACACCTGTTCGCGGGCTGGTAGCGGCGGCAATCGGCCCAGTTCGCCGCTATCGTCCAGGCCCAATTGCCGCGCGATGAAATCGACCAGCGCATCGTCCTCTTGCAATTGCAACTCTTGCCCAAGCCGGTACAACCAGCCCCAGCCGCTAGGCAAGGTTTCGGCATGCTCCAGCATCAAGCAGCGCATTTCAGGCCGGTTGAGGATATTCAATAAATACAGCAAGCCGCCTTGCCGGGTATGGAATCCCGCAAACTCCAGGTCTGCGCTGGCCGGCTCTGGAGAAGAGCCCTGGGCAAGCGCCTTGGCAGGAAAAGAAGAGTCGGCTAACGATAGGCTTTCAGCCATCGGCGTTTGCCGGGATTGCCGAATATAGTTGCCATCATGCTCGGCAAGGGGCTTTTGCGGTAATGGCGCCGGTATCTGCCGCTCGGTGTCGGCATCCAGTTTCGGATTGGCCTCGCCGTCTGTTTGCGCTCGGGCTTGATGGACTTGGTTAAGCGGCTGCGCTTGCAAAGGGGGTTTTACTTGCCGGGGATGGATCTGTTCCTTCGCGCATACCGGCTTGGGCTTGGGCTCACCACTCGTCTGCGCTTTTTTTGGCGTTCAGCATAGCCGCAAAACAGGCGGATAGAACAGCCTGCAGCCTAGCCGGCTGTTGTTGCAACAACAATGGCGCCAAGTCTTGGCCGATCAGCAATAAGGCCAATTGATAACGGCCGTCGGCGACATCCAGTTCTTGCAATAGCGGTCGCCAATACGCCAGCAATCCGGGCCTAGGCGTCAGTTGCTCAGCCCAAGTCTGCTGACTGGCGGCTAAAGGGGTTTGCCGGTCTGCGTTATCGATTTCAGAACCAAGCACCTCGGCGATTTCCAAAACAGACGGCAAGCGAAAACCACTCATTCCGGCCAGTTCAACCGCCAATTGCCGGCCATCGCTGTCTGTCAGACTCAAGCAGACGGCAGCTAATTTTTCTCGTTGCGCTAAACGGGCACAAACCGACGGTAGCAAATCCAGATGTTCGGACACTATCCCGGATATGGCCCGCGACACCGGCAAATCAAACCAATGCGCCCAGCGTCGCCAATACCAATGCAAGCCGGCGCGGCCGCGCAGCAGATCCGTCAGCAAAGCCGCCAATAGCTCGGCCAGGCTGGCGAAGCGCATCAGCTGTTCGGGATGATTGCCGGAATTTAAGTGTTGCCGGGTTTGCTCGAGCAACTGCCTGGGCAGTTGCCGCGCCGTACCGCTGACTTGCAGGCGGCGGATAAACACCCAGTTATCCTGCCCGGCTTGCGGCCAATCCGCACTTTGCAAACTGTCGCGCACGCTTTCAGCCGCCCGTTGCTGCCCGGCCCGGACGGTCAGACGGTGTATCGCAACAGTATCGGCGGCCAGCTTGGTCATAACGGCAATTTACAAGCGCTGCTGCGTCAGCTTATTCGCCACTACGCTAAAGCGGGTGTTGATCTTCACGCCACTTTGCAGCATATCGACGATAGTGACCTGGGTGCTTTGCGGACTGTGGTCTTCCACCGCCAACACCGCCACGACGCGCTGCTCGGTATCCAGCAACTGCAGCCGGGTACCCGGCAACGGCGGCCGGTTCAACTTGACCTGCAAGCGTTCACCTATCGCTGCCAGGCGCGGCGGCACATGCACGTTGCCGCGAATGATTTCCTGCGGATCGCCCAAGGAAGCATGAATCAGCACGGCCCGAATCATATTGCGCATCGCGCTGCGGCTGGCAGCGGAGGCATCGCGGTCCAATTGCCGGAACCACCAGGCGATTAATTCCGATACGGTACGGGCAGCGTTGAAATCGTCGGCTTCCGCCCTGTCCATGCCCGGCCACCAGGATACGTCTTCGACGCGAATCTGATCGTCTTCGGCCAGTTGTCCCCACTGCAAACGTAAGGACGGCGGCAACAGATTGAGTTTTTCCAGCAAGCAAAACTGGCAGTGCTCCAACTGCTCACGCAATTCGTGGGCGGGCTTGCGTAGCGGTCCGGCTGCGCCGGCCAGGTCTGCCAAAGCCAACACTTTGGCGGCCGCCGCCTGGGTTTGCAAACTGCTGGCGGTAAAAGCCGGCAAGCTGAAGCTGGCCCACTGCTGCATGACAATCTGGGTTTGCAGATGCACGGTTTGCAGGCGGGCCTGCAAGGTATCGGTATTGGCCGGCGTCAACAGGCTGGCGGGTCTGGCTTTGAAGCGAGCCTGGCGCAATTGCTCCAAATAATCGAATTGCTGAAACGGCGGCAGCTTGGGCCGCAACGGTTTTAAGCCGGCCCAGTCGTCCATCGGTATCTCGCAGATTGCCGCAAAAAACGGGTCCAGCGCCGCCGGCAAATCCACCTCTTCTTCCCAATCGCAGCCGGGGACGATGTCATTGCGGCTGCCATATCGCAAAGCCAGCGGATCGGCCAAGGCAGCGCTGACCGGCGTACCGCGCACTCTGACGTAATACAACCCGCGCAAGGCCTTGGTCAAAATTCGGGTGCGTTCGTTATTCAAAGCCCAGACCTGCCGCCAATCTTCGTCCAGCAAGCGCTGCGCGACGCCGTAGTCGCCGAGTTGTTCGACGCGGAATCTATCCATACCTTCCAGGGTTTCCCGCGCCACCCGGATCAAACCGGCCAGTTTGTCGATCTGCGCCAGCTTGTTGGCTTGTTCGCGTAACTTGCCTTGCAGTTTGCGTTCGATATTGTTGTAACGCGCCTCAAAAATCGCGATCCATTGCGTCAAAATCCGTCCGGCCTTGAACAAGGCATGGTAGCGATATTGGGTTTTTAACAGACTGGAACGCTGCGGATTGTTCGGGGCGTTTTTGTCGGCCAGGTTGTCCAACACCGCCGGCGACTCCAGCTTGCCGCTGCGCTCGAATGGATTGCTGGCATTGGTGCCGGCCTGATCGTCTTCCACCACGCCGACTTTTTCCATCTGCTTACGCAAGGTGGCGGCATCGGTGGGGTCGAACAAATCGGTCAGCGTGGCCAGCAATTCCTTCATCCCGTAATAGGCTTTGGCATATTCGTTGATTTCCGGGCTGATATGATCGATCACCCCAAAGCGGTATTCCTTGGCCTCAAAAGCCGGCTTGCTGACCGCTTCCTTGGTAATCCGCGACAACATATCCAGGCGGTTTTTGTTTATGCCCAATTCAAACGCCGAATAGGTTTGCGGCTTGCTGGTCAACAAAAACGCCGCCTTGGACACTGACGATGTGGAAGCCAGCGCGTTACTCAATAAGTTGTTGCTCAAGGCACTGCTGGCGCTGATTTTCGGCGCAGCCATCTGACTGATCGCGCTGTTGAATAAGCCCGCTGACGCGGTGGCGAACACGGCTTTAGGCGCATTGCTGACCACGCTTTCCGTGCTGACCGCTTTGTCGACGTTATTGGGAATATCGGTGGCGTTGAGATTGGCGTAAGGCAGCCAGCGCGCCACCTGCAAGCCGGTGCCGTCGCCGGCTACACCGCCGGCCAGCGCGGCCAAGGCCACGGTTTGCGAATCCAGTTGTTGGCGCTGCAGCAGCAAAAAATCCCGGGTTTTCTCGACCCGGCTGCGGATGGCTCGAATCTGGTTTTCGATGGCTTCCAGTTCCACCAAGGCCACCGCGTACTGCACCACCAAGCCATCGTCGCTGGGCACGGCTATCGGCGGCGGATTGCCGTCTGCGCCCAGCCAGTTACTATAAAAATTGGGTAAGGCCGGCACACCTTTGCTATAGGGATAGGGCGTGCCGGGATTTTGCGGGTCTTGTTGTTCCGTGTTGGCGCGAGCGATGACTTTCTCGAAAATCGTCAAAGGCAAGGCCGGCGGCACTTCCGGTTTAGGTAAATCCAGATTTTTGAATTGCGCGGGATCGAGCACCGCATGCTCTATCACGCCTATGCCGCCAGCCAGAGGCGGCGTATTGGACGGCTCGACGAAATACAAGGCATCGAATTGTTGGCGCCATTTGCGCCAAGCCTCGTAAGCACGCATGTAAAACCGGAAAATATCGCTTTCCAGCACGCTGTCGGTTTGCGGAATGTCCAATAAATTAGGCCGATAATCCGGCTCGTTCACCGCCAACAGCAACCTAATTTTGTCGCCGGCCGGCTGGCGCAAATCAATGACCCGGCGGGCGATATGGCCGTTCAACAGCTCGATCACCGCTTCTTCCGGCACCGGCACCATGTCTATGCCCAGATGACTTGGCAGCCAAATTAGATTTGGTGTCGGCGTCGCGGGGTTTTGCAGCCAGTCCAACGGCAACTGACCGGCTGCCGGCAAAAAAATCCAGATGCAGATTGTCGTGCAGGAACTGCGGCAACGGAATCCCGGCATTAGCCGGCAAACCAGCGGCCTGCATGACTCGCCGCATCGCCGCGCCGCTTTGATTCAGCAAAACCCGGTAACCACTATTTGCCACCGCTTCGTAGCGGCCGGCTTCTTGCGAGAGCCAGGCGACACGGTAGCTGGCATCTTCGTTAGTAACCACCGCCAGCAAGGCCAGCGGTACGGCATGGCCCAGCTTGGCCATGAAACCGGCATCGACCCGGTCGGCGGCTACCCAGTTTTCGATGCGGTCGCGCGGCCAAGTGTTGACAGCGTTGTCGCTTATGTTGATGCGCTGTAGAGCCAGGCTGCCGGCCAACACTCTTTGGGTGTCGCGGGTTGGATCCAATTCGGTACGTTGGCAGGCATCGACGCCCGGCCCGTCGATTTGCCGGTCGCCGCGGGTCAGCATTAAATAATAAACACCCACCGCGCTGACGACCTGGTTGCGGTTTAGGTAGGCGTCGATCAAATCCTGCCACTCGGCACGGAGCGGATAGTAAAGACCCAGTGCCTGGCCATTGGCCGCCAGAGCTAAGCCGGCGCTGACGCTAAAGCCGGGTTCAGCTAAGCCGTTCGGCCCCAGTTGTAAATCCAGGCCGTGCACGATGCCGGCGGTCTTGCCCTGCAATACGGTAGCCAGCCGCGCATCGGCATAGGCCTGTTCGCGGTCGAACTCTTCCTCGCCCAGATGCCGGCCGGGGAACATGTGCACCCGTTGCAAGCTGCGGGAGCTGGCGATGGGGTTATGCAGCAGGATCATGGACATGATGGCTACTCCTTACTCTTCTTTCCATATCTGTTGGGGAAATTTTGTTTGCATAAACCTTCCCCGACCTGGAACAGCTTTTATTGTGTCGCTATCGCGACGGATGTTGTTGATGTCGGTTCTCGGACCGACAGCCGAGATACTTTTCTTTGCTTGTCCAAAGAAAAGTATCCAAAAGAAAAGACACCCGAATGCCGCTTATCCCCTGTGCTCCTCGCTTTTGAACGGGGTTGCCGAAAGGGGCTTCCTGCCCCTTCGGCAACGTGCGGCATCCATGCCACACCCCTTCGGGCTGATCCGTTCAAAAGCTCCGGTGCTCGGCGCGGCATACGGGATAAAACTCGCCTCCAACTCGAAGCTATTGAGTACTCATAAAAAGTCGAAACAGTCCCCTCTCCCTCCGGGAGAGGGCTAGGGTGAGGGGATATAAAACCGCCAATTTCCCCATCCTCTGAAAGCATTGCAAAGCAGCTAAATCTTTCTTAATCCCCGTCACGGCACCAACGCAGCCCATTGCCCGATTAAACCATTCTCCAAACCCAATCCTGCACCGCTCTCTCCGACCCAGGCGCCGGTGGTTTGGTTGGCTGACTTGGCGCGCACTCCTGCCACAAATGCTTCGAGATTGTTAGCCGCGGCCAGTTGTTGCAGGGTTTGCCAGATCACGGCGTCGTATTGGCGTTCCACCAACAGCAATATGCGCTGGCTGGCGGCTACCAATGTTGATTCATTGAAGGACGCCACCAACGCCGCTAATGCCGCACGGCCAGCATCGTCGGTCGGAGCCCGCAGCTCGGCCAGCATCGGGTAATTCACCCGTTTCAAGAACACGTTGTCCTCGTCGTCGATCAAACCGCCACCATCGGCCGGACCACCCACCACTTCGGGCGGTGTCGGCAAGGACGTACCTAGCGCTAACACGATACCGCTGATCGAGGTTTCTGCGGCGCGGCTGGGCCGGCGCACGTACAACGGCGCGTTGCTGCCGAAGCGGTCCCAGATGGCTTGCCAAGCGGCCTGGTCGGTATCCAGTGCATGCACCGGCCTGACCGGATATAGCTTGAGGCGCAGCAAATCCAGTTGCGGCAGCAGGCGTTTATTCGGATCGAAGTTACGCTCCAGTTGCGCGGCGTAATGGCCGTAATCCAGATTGGACAAGGGCACTAACACGACGATGTCCACCGGCTCACCGTTGCTTAAATCAATGGGGGGCAAAGCCAGGGACTCGGCGCGAATCTGTTCCACGTCAGATTGCCGTAAAGGCGCGATAGCGACCTGATAGTTTTCCGGAAAATAACCTTGCCGGCCGTTGACCGGATCGACCGCTTCCTTGGGTAGGGTGCCGACCGGCGGCAATAGGGAAAAATAATCGCTGGCATGAAAATCGCCGGTCAGTCCGCCGCTGCGGCGGTTGCTTAATATGTCGGTTAATAAGGCCTCGTACTGCCGCGACAAATCGCTTTGCAATGCGTCTATGCCCGGCTCGGCGCGTAAGGGGTGGCGCAGCAATTGCGCATCCAGCCATTGCGGCGCGCCTTCTTGAATCGCCACCAAACCCAGTGCCACGGCATCTTCCGGCAATAAGCCGTGCAATTGATCATCGCCAAGCAACTCTCTCATCAAACGCGCCCGAATCTGCAAAGGGCTTTGTTGCGGCAACGGAATCGGCAAAGGCACTAGGCCCATTTGCACCGACTCGGTAATCATCGCGTATTGAAAGCCACGCTTGGCGCTCAAATCTTTCGGAAACACTTCGGCAATGTCGGTGCCCACATCGACATAACGCAACACGACCGCATACAAACCCCGGTTCAGATTCGAGAAATTGCCCTCGTTCAAGCCGCTAATTAAGGCCCGGTCGCGCAGATTGACGATGAGCCGGCTGCCCAGCTCCAGCACCCGGCCGGCCGGCGTCATTGCCAACCCCGGTTCCAGCGCCAGCAAGCCGGTGAAGCGGTCGAAGCTCAAGCCCAAACCGGCGACGATGCCGCTGCCCAGCACCCGGCCCAGCTCGCGCAAACGCTGATCCAGATAGATTTGATCGCGGGTCAGGTCTTCGGCGGTCAGCAAGCGGCCGTCGAAATAATGGCTGCGGGTCAGGCGCGGATCGATGTCGGCGACCTGATCCAGCGCCAGTCCGGCGGCAATCGGATTGCCGAGAGGTTGAAATAAAATTTCGCTCATAGTCCCTCCATGATCAGGGCTGGCGCGCCAGCCAGGCCAATTGGCTGGCGGTGGCCAGGAACGGCCGCACCAAGTTGTTGATCGAGATTAATTGCGGGTTGACCAGAATGGCGTTGATGTCGGCGACGCTGATGCTGATCCTGGCCAGCAACAAACGGGCACCCTCCTCCAGTTCGTCATTCAATTGCTGCGGATTAACCCCACTACTGTCCAGCGCATGCAGCAAACGGGCATGCAGTGCCAGTTGCGCGCCGGCTTCGGCATTATCGGTTTGCACTTGCTGCAACAAGGCTTGTTCGGCGACCGACAACGCCGGCATCGCCGCAGGC
>Ga0160185_121887_pt1 | contig 16621 bp, 20 predicted proteins | sample met14sb_2_FD_108556 | JGI IMG/M metagenome (GOLD analysis project Ga0160185, IMG submission 108556) | Synthetic bacterial communities of pure cultures from sediment of Lake Washington, USA, under high oxygen condition - MT... | ecosystem: Engineered > Modeled > Simulated communities (microbial...... | reverse complement strand
TAATTTAGTCATCAATTTTCCTCCAGTGTTTACAGTTGCAGTGGCTAGTGTACCAGCCACCACCTGCTTAGTCATGGATGAATCGTTCGAGCTCTTCTTTGGGTTGTGAACATGTGCCATATGCGTCCTCGTTGCTGGTTAAGACTGGGGCTGGGTTGAATCGTCGGCGTCTTCAGGTAAAACCTGTGCCTCGTGCAACATTTGATAGATTCCCTTGCAGCCCTCGCAGCAAAAGCGCTTGTCGCCTTGCAGGGTTTTTAATCTAAACCCTTCCACTTCAACAGCTAGCCCGCAAAGATCGCAGCTTTTCTTATTATCATCCATTGTTACACGAACTCACTTATTACCTGTGCACATGTGCGGATTATAGCGCCTAAATAACCTTGGTAAACACGGCACGAGCGAAAACAAAATCATACGCTGACAAGGCCAGCGCAAGCAGGAAATGATCGATCACTCTGAAGCTGATCAATCAATACATCCGCTGAGGTAGCGACTGCGATCATCGTTTGCCGTGTGCGGCTCGGCTGGATGCCTTCATCAATGCAATTCTCAGAGCGCCAGTCAAACTTGCGCTCAAACCAAGACGCATCGCCAAGGCTGGCACCAAAATCATCGACGCCACCGCCAAACCTGCCCCCAGCACCAAGCCGGCAGTATTGATTTGCTGTGCCACGACTTCTTGATTTACAACAATTAATTCTTGAGCCATTTAGATACCTCACGCAGAATAAATTTAAAATCCACCGGAGCTAAACAGCATAAAGAATGCCAAAATATAATCGTTTGATTATATTGACTAAAAGTAAATGCCTTGTAAAAAACCAGAAAAAATCAGGGAAATGCCTCGTTATTTTTAAGTTATTTAACATAGTTTTTGCAAAGGACATTCAAAAAAAATCCCCAGCCTTGTATCTGAATACGATACAAAAAACTGGGGATATATTGACTCTCTAGCGCTCGCAACGAGCAAACATTAGCGTGCCGGAACTACTCCTGATCGAGACCAAACGCTTTGTGTAACGCACGCACCGCCAGTTCCAGATACTTCTCGTCGACCACCACGGAAATTTTGATTTCGGATGTCGAGATCATTTGGATATTGATACCCTCGTCGGCCAGCACTTTAAACATCGTGCTGGCAATACCGGCATGCGAACGCATACCAACGCCGACAATCGACACTTTGACGATACTGTTATCACCGATCACCGTGGTATTGCCGCCCAGATCGACGCGCAAACCTTCCAACACCTTTTGCGCGCGCGCGAAGTCATTGCGGTTGACGGTAAAGGTAAAATCGGTGGTGCCATGCGCGGAGATGTTCTGCACAATCATATCTACTTCGATATTCTCGGCGGCGATCGGCCCCAGGATTTTCGACGCCACGCCCGGCAAATCAGGCACGCCGGTCAAGGTCAACTTGGCCTCGTCCCGGTTAAACGCGATGCCTGATATTAACGCTCTTTCCATTTCTGATTCCTCGTAGGTAATTAGGGTGCCGTTGCCTTCCATAAACGAAGACAACACGCGCAATTTGACATTGTATTTGCCGGCGAACTCGACCGAGCGGATTTGCAACACTTTGGAGCCGAGGCTGGCCATTTCCAGCATTTCTTCAAAAGTAATGCGGTCCAGGCGGCGGGCTTTCGGCACCACGCGCGGATCGGTGGTATAGACGCCATCCACGTCGGTGTAGATATGGCATTCGTCGGCTTTCAGAGCCGCCGCCAACGCCACGCCGGTGGTATCCGAACCACCGCGACCCAGCGTGGTGATATTGCCATGCTCGTCCACACCCTGGAATCCCGCTACCACCACCACGCGACCAGCGTCGAGATCGGCACGCATATTGGCTTCGTCGATCTCGCGAATGCGGGCCTTGGTGAAGGCGCTATCGGTGAGAATCCGCACTTGCGCGCCGGTATAGGAACGCGCCTCGCAACCGAGCTGATGCAAGGCCATCGACAGCAACGCGATGGTGACTTGCTCGCCGGTGGACAGCAACACATCCAGCTCGCGGTCGGTCGGCTGCGGCTGCAACTCTTTTGCCAAGGCCACGAGGCGATTGGTTTCGCCGCTCATCGCGGACACCACCACCACAATCTGATCGCCCGCATCGCGGGCTTTTTTGACTTTCTCGGCGACCGCCTTGATACGTTCCACCGTACCAACGGACGTGCCGCCAAATTTATAGACGTACAATGCCATGTTTTTATTGACCTTTTGGCTTTTATTACTCCCTCGCCGTGCTGGAGAGGGTTGGATTGAGGAAAATCGAATGCGATCTCTTCATTAGGATTTTTGCTTACTTGGCGATTTATTGTTTGATGTCGCCAAGAGAACGGCCAATTTTAACGCGAGATACCGATTTAGCCGATGCAAAATTATCCGGCGTCATCGGTTGGTAAAAAGAACGCATCAAATCCGAGTGCGTCAAGCTCCATTCGCAACTGCTTGTCGCCGGTCCATAACAAGCCGCCCGTTTCAATGGTCAGCGCAACAAACAACAAATCCTTAGCGTCCACATCTTTCACCAATGCCCACGCTTTTTGTAAAGCTTCGGCCGAGATACTATTTTCATCGAAGAAATCAATATGTCGGATCAATTCATAAAGTAGCTCTAGGACTTCATCCTGGGTGTGTTTACTGACCGCGCAGACTTTTTCCTTGTATTTGAACAGTTCGACAAAGCCATATTTAGGCATTAATAGGGGCTGCTCCGAGCGCAACAATAATGTGGCTATTTTGGAGTTTTTATTCACCAATGCCGAAAAAACGATATTGGTATCGACAATCACCGGTTTCATTTAATTTTTGCCAGAAACCTTTCTTGATTTTCCCGCCACCAATTTTCTTTCAGTTCATTGTCAAGCGAGCTTGCGTCATCATTGGACATTTGGCTTTTGGAAATCAGCTCTTTAACACGCAGCATTTCGATCAATCTTGTTAATTCATGGGCCGACAGAAACTCTTTAGAAAAACTTAAATTGACTGTTTTGTCTGTGGCTTGGTAAGTCAGCATAGTTAGAGCCTCTGATTTAAATAATGTGTCGCTATCGCGACGGATTATTTTAACGTCGGTTCTCGCACCGACAGGCGAGATACTTTTCTTTGCTTGTCCAAAGAAAAGTATCCAAAAGAAAAGACACCCGGACGCCGCTTGTTTCCTGCGCTCCTCGCTTTCGGCGGGGGGTGACGAAAGGGGCTTCCTGCCCCTTCGTCAACGCGATGCATCCCTGCATCGCCCCTATCGGGCTAATCCCGCCAAAAGCTCCGGTGCTCGGCGCGGCATACGGGACAAAAACCATCGCGCTATTTAAAGCTAACCAGATAATTTCGATTTCAAATGTAGGGTACGCAGCGCGTAGCATTTAAAATCTTTACTTCCAGCCAAACCCTAAAAGGTACGCGGTGCGTACCCTATTTGACTTACAGCTAAACGGTTTAATTACCCGTGGAATCTACAAATTCCAATTCCTCTTGATACGCAATCTTTGGTATCTCAAGTACTTCAATTTTTCCATTAGCAAATTTTTTTAGTTTTTCATCATGGCTATAGATGGCATTACATTTTCTTACAATTGCAATTGCCACAATCATACAATCAGCTTTCAACTCTTGCCGTGTAGCACTATGGTTATTTTGTAGCTCTTTTGTTAAGCCTGAGCTTTTATTATCGCGCCACAATTTGGCAAAAACAGTAGAAGCAGCCGCGTCGTATGAAGGAATTAAAAAACTTGATTTCAACAAATTTAGAACCATTGCATGATTTTTAGGCTCTATAGCCGTTAACAATTCACCAACAACAATAGAGGGAACCATTATTTGTATTTTTGACCTTTGGCAGTCGTCAAAAAATGCTTTAGCTCTTGGAATCATATCTTCTTGTTCTTTTCCTGCCTCCTCTCTAATCCCCCAAAGAAGAATATGGTTGTCAACACAGACCGTCTTCATTCCATGCCTCCATCTCTTCTAAGAGTAGAAACAAAAGCCGATACGTCCTCTATGTCCTTAAAATAATAACCAATTTCCTTTGAAAGCTCTTTTAGCATTTTATTAACCGGAACTTGTTGAATCTCTTCAAACTCCATAATCTGAAACTCTTCAATCTCTAAGTCTCTTATATTCCATGTGGCCACCCCCGAAAACAAGGCAGTTTTATATAACCTGTGACCTAATTCTTGAGCCATGTTTTCTTGTACATCGCAATAAAGAACCGAGCCATCCATCAATTCAAGCATAGCTCTAGGTTTTTTCCCTCCAACTCTAAGTATCTTTCCTGTTATTTCAGTATTGCCAACTATAACTTTAGGCTTTGGAATTTCAGTCTGCGGGGTAATTTTAGTAATTATTAAATTCGATTTCGATGAAGAAAATTCAGCATCACAATTATGTTTTTTAGAGAAATTAGATATTACTTCTAATGATCGAATAGTTTGTGGAGTTAGAGTATCAAAGTTTCCTTCTTCAATAGCTATACTTGTCGAAATAAACGCAGGTATAACAATACTGGTCAGCGTAGCATTGAAAATTAAACCAATACTTTTATCTTCGATTCGACACAGTCCTATAATAATGTCGTCTTTTTTTATTGTGGGATCTTTTCTTAGAGACTCAGATACCATCATATCTTCTACAGACTCAAGAATTTCAGCAAGTTCTCTTGATCTTACCAAACCCGGACTAATGCCTTCGCCCGTAAGCCTAATTTTTATTTGTTCTTCCATTCCTTTATTGTCCTCCCCTCCACAACAAATGTCCGATTATTTGGCAAACCTACAATAAAGACCATAGGCTGGGTAGAGCAACGCGAAACCCAGAAAAAACGTCAACGCTGGGTTTCATTTCATTCAACCCAGCCTACAAAGACTAACCTTACCTCAACGCTTGCCGCTCCGAATTGTTGGGTTACGCTATCGCTAACCCAACCTACACTGGGAGGGTTTTGTCCCGTATGCCGCGCCGAGCACCGGAGCTTTTGAACGGATCAGCCCATTAGGGGCGTCGCAGGGATCCGGCGCGTTGACGGAGGGGCTAGGAAGCCCCTTCTGTCAACCCCGTTCAAAGGCGAGGACCGCAGGATCAAAGCGGCGTCCGGGTCGCCTTTTCTTTGGATACTTTCTTTTAGCGACGCAAAAGAAAGTATCTCGCCTGTCGGTGCGAGAACCGACTTCAAAACAATCCTTCGCGATAGCGACACGTTACCGCCAGAAACGCCTATCGGCCTAATTCAAGCCTACAAACCCTATCGTTGCGATCCCGAACATCATCGGTATTGGCAGCTTTCAATAGGCCGCGTAATTGTTGCAAAGTAAGCAACTCAGCTTGATTTGACTTAAGCAAGTCCATTCTCTGTTTTAGAATCGCCTTATGCCAATTCGGAGACCTAGTTTCTGCATTTGTCATAGCCTTCTCCGAAATTAACCAGCCAACCTCTCCCTCACCCACTCCGGCACCGCCGCCAACGCAGCCGCCAAATTAGAAGGATCGTTGCCGCCAGCCTGCGCCATGTCCGGCCGACCGCCGCCTTTGCCGCCGACTTGGGTGGCGACGAAATTCACCAATTCGCCGGCTTTGACCTTGTCCATTGCATCCTTGGATACGCTGGCGATCAGACTGACTTTGTCACCGCCGACCGCCGCCAAGACCAAAGCTGCGCTGCCCAGTTTGTTTTTCAATTGATCGGCCAAATCGCGCAAGGCTTTCGGGTCGACGTCGTCCAATTTTACGGCCAGTACTTTCACGCCGTTGACATCGACGGCTTGGCTGGTCATTTCATCGCCGGCCGAGCTAGCCAATTTGGCTTTGAGTTTTTCCAGTTCTTTTTCGAGGCCGCGGGTTTTTTCCATCAACTGATGGACTTTGTCAGCGGCTTTGTCCGGTGCCGCTTTCAATAAACCGGCGATGCTGAGCAAGGCTTTTTCGCGCTGATCGATCCAATCCAACGCGCCTTGACCGGTCACGGCTTCCAGACGTCTGACGCCGGCCGCGACGCCGGTTTCGCCGATGATTTTGAACAAGCCGATGTCGCCGGTGCGTTGCACGTGGGTGCCGCCGCAAAGCTCGGTGGAAAATTCGCCCATCGTCAGCACGCGCACTTCATCGCCGTATTTCTCGCCGAACAAGGCCATCGCGCCCGCTTTCACCGCATCGTCCTTGGCCATGATTTCGGCGGCGACCGCGTTGTTTAAACGAATCTGTTCGTTAACCAAGCGTTCGACGGTGGCAATTTCCGCTGGCGTCATCGGTTCGAAATGCGAAAAGTCGAAACGCAAGCGTTCGGAATTAACCTGCGAACCTTTTTGCTGAACATGCTCGCCCAAGGTGGCCCGTAATGCGGCATGCAACAAATGGGTAGCCGAGTGATTGCGCTCGGTGGCCTTGCGGATTTCGGCATCGACGCTGACTTCGCAAGCCTGACCTTCGCTGAGCGTGCCACGCAACACCTTGCCTTTGTGCAAGAACAATTTACCGCCCTGCTTCTGGGTATCATGAACCTCGAACAGCGCATCGCCGCATTCGATTCGGCCGGTATCGCCGACTTGGCCGCCTGACTCGGCATAAAATGGGGTTTGATCAAGAATCACCACGCCTTCGTCGCCGGCTTCCAACGCATCGACCGGTTGGCCTTGCTTGAACAAGCCCAGAATTTGTACCGAGCCGTCCAGATGAAAATAACCGGTAAATTCGGTACTGCTGTCGTGTTTGATGTCTTGATCGTAATCAGCGGCAAACGTACCGCCGGCGCGAGCCCGGTCACGCTGCGCAGCCATTTCCACTTCGAAACCGGCGTGATCGACGCTGAGCTTATGTTCGCGGGCAAAGTCGGCGGTCAAATCCACTGGGAAGCCGTAAGTGTCGTACAACAAGAACACGACATCGCCGGGGATGACATGGCCGTCCATTTTGGCGACGCAGGCTTCCAGAATTTTCATGCCCTGTTCGAGGGTTTCCGCAAAGCGCTCTTCTTCTTTTTTCAGCACCCGTTCGACTTGCTCCTGAGCATTCGCCAATTCCGGATAGGCCGCGCCCATCTCGGCAACCAACGGCGCGACCAGTTTATAGAAGAACGTATCCTGAATGCCCAAGCGGTAACCGTGCCGAATCGCCCGCCGGATAATTCGGCGCAACACGTAACCGCGACCTTCATTCGACGGCAACACACCGTCAGCGACCAAGAAAGCGCAAGAACGAATGTGGTCGGCGATGACCCGCAAGGAGCTATTCGCCAAGTCGGTGGTGCCTGCCAGTTGCGCGGCGACTTTTAACAGATTTTGGAACAGGTCGATTTCGTAGTTGCTGTGCACGCCCTGCATTACCGCCGAAATCCTTTCCAGGCCCATGCCGGTATCGACCGATGGCGCGGGCAGCGGCGTCAAATTACCGTCCTTGTCACGGTCGTATTGCATGAACACCAAATTCCAGATTTCGATGTAACGGTCGCCGTCTTCGTCCGGGCTGCCGGGAGGGCCGCCGGCCACGTGTTCGCCATGATCGTAGAAAATCTCGGTACAAGGACCGCAGGGGCCAACATCGCCCATCGACCAGAAATTGTCCTTGGCGCCGATGCGTGAGAAGCGCTTGGGATCGTGTTTGACGTCTTCCAACCAGATCGCTTCGGCTTCGGAATCTTCATCAAATACCGTCACCCACAGCCTTTCTTTGGGAATGCCCAGCTCCTTGGTCAGGAAGTCCCAGGCAAAATGAATCGCATCGCGCTTGAAATAATCGCCGAAACTGAAATTACCGAGCATCTCGAAAAAGGTATGGTGGCGCGCCGTATAACCGACGTTTTCCAGGTCGTTATGCTTGCCGCCGGCCCGCACGCAGCGTTGACTGGTGGCAGCGCGGGTGAAGTCAAGCTTTTCCCGCCCCAGAAATACATCCTTGAACTGCACCATCCCAGCATTGGTAAACAACAGGGTGGGATCGTTACCCGGCACCAGCGAACTGGAGGGACGCACGGCATGGCCGTGTTGACGAAAGAATTCCAAAAAGGCGGCCCGCAATTCGGCGCTGGTCATTTTTTTCATTGTGGTTACTTCGGTTGATTTGATACTTCAGAAAGTAAATTTACGTTACATATGCTGATGATAAGAGCTCATCTATAGAATTTTCAGCCATTTAACAAATTCGCCAGCGTTTCGTGCAATGCTGGCAAAGATGATTCGATGGTATTCCAAACCGTTAAATCGTTAACCGACGCATATCCGTGAATCAACAGATTGCGAAAAGCCACGATTTGTGGCAAATCCGGAATGCGTTCGGCCCAAGCAGGTTCTATTTTGCATAACTGGTTTAAAGCTTCGCCAATAATCTCAAATTGGCGCTCCACAGCAGAGCGTAATAAACGGTCTGATCTGTAATCCGCAACAGTTTTACCGGCAACAAATTCCAGAATCGCTTCAGCAGCGAAATGAGCGTCCCACAGAAAGACCCGAGGATCACGCTGCATAGACCAATTCGCGACTTTGTTCTATGCTGGCTAGCAAATAAGGGTTTTGCAACGCTGCAGTCTCCGCTAAATCCACATGCCGCCCAATTAGGCTCTCCAGTTCTTGCCGTAGGGCAAAAAATACCTGCAACGAAGACGACTGACCGTCCTCGGCAAATTCGACCAAAAAGTCCGCATCGCTGTGTTCCAAATCGAAGTCGGTAGCCCGCGCGGCCGAGCCAAAGACCTCCAGACGCTTAACCCGATAGCGCCTGCATAAGTCGACGATTGCGGATTTATTTTGCTGAATCAGAGGATGCATAAATAGCTCTTAGCTTCGATTTGCTTGAACCTTATTTCAACTATTTCTCCGAATACGCTTCGCTATTCGGAGCTACGAGCTCAGACTTCAATTTAGGGAATGAAATCTTTGGTGGGTTGGGAGTTACTTTTACTAAGGAATCCCCAACCACTTTTATCATTTCAGCAATTTCCGATAAGGAAATTTCAATGTCGCAGTTATAAGTTGACGTTGAGCTTGGTGCAAAATCAGGGACCGCTTGCTTACTCAGAACTATAACTTTCTTGCCGGAATCCCAACTAATGTTCGGACCATCAATTTCAACTACTTGAAGGTTGTCTCGCCGTGCTTTAGATCTTGTATATCCGGTTGCAACTCTACTGAACTTCATCTAATTGGCCTTAAAAGTTTGTCGAAAACGGTACCGCTTATTCCGACCTACATAGTTTGATTTTCAATTCCGCAAACAAGCGCTTGATCATTTCGCCACTGAAGCCGCGTTGCTGTAAAAAGCGGCTGCGCTTCAGCCATTCGTTTTGGGTCAGCGATTTTTCGCCGTCGTATTTACCCAAATACACGTCCAGCAGCAGATTTTGCCAGCCGCCCTGCTCCTCGGCCTGCGCATCGAGATTGGCGTCGTTGATACCGCGCTGCTGCAGTTCATAACGAATTCGCATCGGACCGTAACCGCTTCGGATACGTTGGCGAACATAGGCTTCGGTATAGCGTGCGTCGTTTTGCCAGTTCTGCTCGGCTATCTGATCGATAACCGGTTCAACGTCGTCGCGGTTAAAGCCGCGTAGTGCCAATTTATCCAGCAATTCCCGGCGGCTATGTTCGCGCCGGGCCAATAGTCTCAGACAGACCGCTTCGATCTGCTGCCGGCGTTCAATCGCCGTCGACAAACTCGGCGTCGTCGTCTTCACTGACTGCAGCCGGCGCGCTGGCTAATTTGGCAAAGGCCTTCTCGCGGATAGCCTTTTCCAATTCGGCGGCCTTATCCGGGTTATCGCGTAAAAACTGCTTGGCGTTGTCCTTGCCTTGGCCGATTTTCTCGTTGTTGTAGGCATACCAGGAACCGGACTTTTGCACGAAACCGAATTCCACGCCCAAGTCGACCAGTTCACCGAAGAATGACACGCCTTCGCCATAGAGGATTTCGAAATCGGCTTGCTTGAACGGCGGCGCCACTTTGTTTTTAACCACTTTGACGCGAGTCTCGTTGCCGATCACCTCGTCGCCTTTCTTGATCGCGCCGATGCGGCGAATATCCAGACGCACCGAGGCATAAAACTTCAGCGCATTACCGCCGGTAGTGGTTTCCGGGTTGCCGAACATCACCCCAATTTTCATCCGCAACTGGTTGATGAAAATCACCAATGTGTTGGAACGTTTGATGTTGGCGGTCAGTTTGCGCAAGGCTTGCGACATCAAGCGCGCTTGCAAGCCCATGTGCGAGTCGCCCATGTCGCCTTCGATTTCGGCCTTGGGTGTTAAAGCGGCCACCGAGTCGACCACCACGATGTCGACCGCGCCGGAGCGCACTAGCATATCGGTGATTTCCAGGGCTTGTTCGCCGGTATCCGGTTGCGAAACCAACAAATCGTCGATATTGACGCCGATTTTTTTGCGCATAGATTGGATCCAGCGCGTGTTCGGCGTCGACGAATGCCGCCGTGCCGCCCAACTTTTGCATCTGGGCGATGGTTTGCAGCGTCAAGGTGGTTTTACCGGACGACTCCGGGCCGTAGATTTCGATAATCCGGCCGCGCGGCAAACCGCCGACACCCAGCGCAATATCCAAAGACAGCGAGCCGGTTGATACGACTTCAATGTCGCGGCTGGCGGCGACATCGCCCATCCGCATCACGGAGCCCTTGCCGAATTGTTTTTCGATCTGCATCAACGCGGCGCCCAGCGCCTTTTTCTTGTTTTCGTCCATTTGAGTACCTGCTGTTGTCTGGCCGGTGAAAGCCGCGCATTATCCCATAGACCCTGGCTGTGAAACAGTTTTTATATCCATTCAAAGTTCAGAAAAAGCCGGCGGCAAGCCGCGGATTGAAAGGAAAATATAAATGCAGATACGAGGCTTGAAGCGAGCCACTGCGAAAAAATCCTTCGCCGTGGCCAAAGCTGCGTTGCGCGACGGACGAAGCAACCGGTTCTAACGTGGTTTCCAGCGTGGAGAAATGAAAACTGTGACCGCGAATCTCACCGCGCTCCAGTTGGAGACTATGCATGCCCAAATTGGCCAAGCGGGTTTGCATCCGCGCACGACCTGGCAACAAACCCGCCATCGCCGCCTGATTGCCATCTATATCGGCCAAGGTCTGCAGCAAGTATAGGAAGCCGCCGCACTCGGCGTAGATTGCTTTGTCGGCTTGATGATGCCTGATTAATGCCTGCTTCATCGCCGTATTGTCGGCCAGGGCTTGCAGATGCAACTCCGGATAGCCGCCCGGCAAGTAGACGCTGTCAGCCTCCGGTAAAGCACAGTCCTTCAACGGTGAGAAAAACACCAGTTCGGCGCCCATCGCTTGCAGGCAATCCAGGTTGGCTTGGTAGATAAATGAAAACGCCGCATCACGGGCCACGGCAATGCGCTTTCCCGCTAACAAATGGGGCGGGGGATCGATCGACACTCCGACAAACGACACGGGGGCCGGCAACTGGCAAGGTGTATAACTGTTCAGCAATTCGGCGGCCCTAGCGAGCCGCGTGTCCAGATCGCCAATTTCATCAGCCTGCCACAAGCCCAAATGCCGCGATGGCAGACCGACGGCGTCATCTCTGGCCACTGCAGCAATCAGTGGCGTTTGCGCCGGCAAGGCTTCTTGCAACAATTTTGCATGCCCGGCGCTGCCGATCTTGTTGGCTATCACACCGGCAAATGCCAAACCCGGTCGATAATTGGCCAAGCCGTAGGCCACGGCTGCAAAGGTTTGCGCCATGCCCTGCGCATCAATCACCGCCGCGACCGGTACCGCCAACGCCTGGGCTAAATCAGCGCTGCTGCTGTCGCCGTCGAACAAGCCCATCACGCCTTCGATCAAAATCAAATCGGCTTCGCCGGCGGCGCGGTACAACAAGTCACGGCAATGGGCCTCGCCCATCATCCATAAATCCAGTTGATAAACCGGCTGCCCGCTGGCGTAAGCCAAAATCTGCGGATCGATGAAATCCGGGCCGGTCTTGAATACCCGAACCCGACGGCCTTGCTGTCTATGATAGTAAGCCAGCGCGGCGGTGACGGTGGTTTTGCCTTGCCCGGAAGCCGGGGCGCTGATTAACATGGCCGGACAACAGCGCGGGTTGGTCGTCATGGATGAAACGGGAGAAACAGTCAAAACATCAGTCCTTTTGGTAAAACCACATTTGATAAACACTCATTAGTATTTGTACGCCCATCGATAAGCCCATCAACGCACCGCTAAGCACTACCACATAGGCAAATTCGGAAATATGCTTGGTGACAAACCAGGACACTACGTCCAATAGCATTGCAAAAAACGGAATCACCAGCGCCACCCGCTTGACGTAGATATTCATATCGCAGAGCAGAAAAATTTTGCCAATGAAAAACAGGATGAAGGCAATGCCGAATAAATGAATATGCGACACCCTGACCAGCGCCGGCGTCGACGCCCCGCCTTTATGCGCCACTTCCGCGACACCTTCGTAATGCGTCAGATTGGGCAGGCTCGGGTTGGCGGCCGGGTTATGACAGTGGATGCAATCGCGGTTCAAAATCGGCGCGATCTGTTGCTCGTAAGCCGGTTGCTCCGCGCCATCCTGAATCCATTTCAAGATCACTTCCTTATCGCTTTTGTATTTCAGATTCGGCTCCATGATGCCGTTGACTGCCGCGCCAAGCCTGGACTGAGTGGTCGAACCGTGGTACATGATGACAATGTCGTCTATCGACAAACCGCGCTTACCATCGCGGCCCTGATGGGTGTAATACAAATTCACGAGGGCCATCAGATAACCCAAACCGATGGTCAACAGAAACACGGTATATAAAATCTTCTCACTGGTGGAAATATCTCGAAAACGGCGATATTGCTTCGGCATAGGCAATTTAGAAAAAGGCAAAGTGGGCACGATCCATGGCGCTAGACTGGTGCTGCGGAAGCTTCCGGCAAGCCAAATCGGCTCCCCAGCGGCTCAATGGCATCAAACTGCTTTTAGAATAATCGATATGCAAATATTGATCTATGCCAAGTTCGCGGAAAAATCCTACCGGCGATTTTTATTTTTATCGCATAATCGACCATAGTTAAGCGCCAAGAGTGCTTCAAGCTCTCAGAAGAGCACGTTCTGGTTTTGAATGAATTTTTCCAACGTCCACCTTTTGCTAATACCGCAAAAACAACGATGAAACCATCCCCAGCGCTTTAAGTCATTGGGGGATCCAACACAGCAGGAGAACATATGCGTACTTTATTACTTTCCTTACTTGCCGCTACCACCTTTTACAGCAGCTTATCAACCGCTCAAGCCCAAGATTCCGCTAGCGTGGCAATCCCGGATAAAGTCAGGGCCAATATTTTGAAACGACACCCGCAAGCGCAGGACCTGAAAGCGACTCAGGAAACCCACTTTGGTCAACAGCTACTGGAAGTCAGCTTTAAGGATACGGAAGACGAATTGAAGCATGAGTTATTTAGAACCGACGGCGCGTTGTTTGCGAACGAAATCCTGCTGGACAACGGTCTAGAAATATCACCTGACGTGACCAAAGTGCTGGCCGATAACTTCCCTGGCTATAAGCTGCATAAGGCGGAATTGGTGATTAACCCGAACGGCGTGGGCGAAGAATACGAATTGTTTATTGAGGTGGGTGGCAGCAAATGGAAGGTGGCGGTCAACGACAAGGGCAAAATCACGGATAAAGATGCTTATTAATGGCTGTCTCCCCAGGCACTTAATGCTAAGAATCTTAGAATTTCCTGCCTGTTAATCGGGCACTTAAATTTCCCTGCTCCGTCATTCCCGCGTAAGCGGGAATCCATCTTGAAAACTCGGCCTTAGCATAAGCGTGAGCGACTTTATTGAGGGCCGGTTTAATAAATCCGGCCATACTTGAGTGGTTTTCTTACTGCTTGAGAATTTCCTGAATTTTGCCCAATAGCTTTGCCCGTATAGACACTCGGGGAGCGCGGACAGTTACAGCGCGTCGCTAGCCGTTTACTCTGACGCCTGGATTCGAACCCCAAGTTTCAGGAAATTCCCTATTTTCCGCCCCACCTCGCTAGTCTTACAATATTGGTATGACTCAAAATAATTCTTCCGTCACCGAACTGTTTCCCGGGTTTTCAGACGCCGATAGCTTACAGATCAGCCAAGCGCTGAAGCTGGTCGAGCAACTTTCGGCAAACTGCAAGGACACTCTCCGCCCCAAAGGCGTCGATGTCGCCTCAATTTTAATGAGTGTGCATATCGATCTGGAAACTATTCTGGCGGCGCTGCTCAGCGATTCACGTGTTGCCGGGAAACTCAGCGACCCGACAATACGCGAGCAATTCGGACCGGTAGTCGCCGACTTGGTTAAAGACGTGAGCTGGCTGAATAATGTCAGCATTTACAGTACCGACATGGCAAACCAGCCCAATCAAGCCGAGATATTGCGACGCATGCTGCTGGCAATGACCCATGACGTGCGGGCGGTGCTGATTAAATTGGCTTTTCGTATTCAGCGGCTGCGCGGACTCCAACACGAGCAAGACAATATCCGCCGCTTCATTGCCAGGGAAACCCTGGATATTTATGCGCCACTCGCCAATCGCCTGGGTATTAATCAATTCAAATGGGAATTGGAAGACCTGGCGTTTCGTTATGCCGATCCTGAGCATTACCGCTTTGTCACCGACTCATTGGCTGTCAATCGGGAACAACGCCAAGCCTTTATTGAGCGGTTTTTAGCGGCACTTCAAGACCGTTTAAACCAGGAAGGCATACAGGCCAAGGTCTACGGTAGGCCCAAGCATATCTATAGCATCTGGAACAAGATGCGCCGCAAGCAACTGGCGATAAACGAACTTTACGACTTATTGGCAGTGCGCGTGGTGGTGGACAGTTTGTCGGCCTGCTACATGGTGCTAGGCTTGGCGCACAGCCATTGGCAGCATATTCCGCGGGAATTCGACGACTACATCGCCAACCCTAAGGAAAACGGCTATCAGTCCCTGCATACCGTAGTTTTGGATGAAGACGGCAACCGTATCGAAATTCAAATCCGTACCAAAGCCATGCACGACTTTGCAGAGCTGGGTGTGGCGGCGCACTGGCGTTATAAAGAGGGCAGCAAGTTCAACGCCGCCACCGAGAAGAACATCGCCTCGCTCCGACAATTGCTGGAAGACAAAGATAACACTGACGGCTTGCTGGAAAACTTTCATACCGAGCTGTTCTCCGACCGGGTATTCGTGCTGACCCCTGCCGGCAAATTGATCGACCTGATCAAGGGCGCTACGCCGTTGGATTTTGCTTATGCGATCCATACCGAGGTGGGTCACAGTTGCCGCGGCGCCAAAGTTAACGGCCAAATCAAGCCCTTGACTTACAAGCTGTGCTCTGGGGAGCAGGTGGAAATCATCACCGTTAAAAACGGTCAACCCAATCACAATTGGCTGAATCCCAACCTCGGTTACCTAAAAACCCCGCGAGCCATCAGCAAGGTAAAAAGCTGGTTCAAACAACAACAGCAAGCCGAAAATATTGCGGCCGGCAAATTGCTGCTGGATAAGGAAAGCAAGCGGCTAGGCTTGAAAACCGTCGATATCAACGAATTGTTAAGGCATTTTAAATTCGCGGATACAGAACATTTTTATGAAGCGCTAGGCCACGGCGACATCAACAACCGACAATTGGCCGGTGCGCTGAAAATTCCGGAATTGGAGCCTACGCCGATTAAGTTGGTGCCAAGCAAATCCTCGACGCAATCAGCGATTACTATCGATGATATTGATAATGTAGTGACCACGCTGGCCCATTGCTGCTCACCGGTAAAGGGTGACGAGATTATCGGCTTTATCTCGCATAAACGCGGTATCACTATTCATCGCCGCGACTGCGAGAATATTCGGCATCTGTCGCCCGAGCAGCAATTGCAATTGTTGAAAGCCGATTGGAGTGGTCAACAAACTGTACATCACAGCGTACCGATTTTGATTCATGCCTTTAACGCGCAAAATTTGCTGAACGACGTTTCTCAGGTACTAGCCGCCGGGAAAGTACATATCAGCAACGCCTCGTTGAAGACCCACGACGATTTATCGGCCATTCTGAATATGACAATTCAAATCGAAAATACCGAGCAACTTAGTTTGGTGCTGGCACGTATCAGCCATTTGCCAAATATTATTGAAGTGAGAAGGAAAGTCTGACACGCCCTGTATCAGCACTAATTCAACTATCCGGGAGACTTTTTTAGCGGCTCGGCAGAGGATTCATGCTAACATAGGCGTTTTAAATTTAGAGCTTTGACTATGGCAAAAGAAGATCAGATTGAAATGGATGGCAAGGTTATCGATACCCTACCCAACACTATGTTTCGCGTCGAACTGGAAAATGGTCACATCGTTACCGCCCACATCTCCGGCAAAATGCGCAAACACTACATCCGCATCCTGACTGGCGATAAAGTCCGCGTAGAAATGACACCTTACGACTTGACCAAAGGCCGCATTACTTTCCGCAATCGCTAACCCGTCTTTCGGGAAAGCGATTGCTTCCCTCGCTTTATACGACTTGATTCAATTCCGAAACGATTAGTTGTTTGCTCTCGATGGCAAAAGCCAACGCATCGTTCTCGACATGCACTCGCACGTGACCGCCATTCGCTAAACGACCGAACAATAAATCTTCTGCCAGCGGTTTTT
>Ga0160185_101805_pt1 | contig 16691 bp, 18 predicted proteins | sample met14sb_2_FD_108556 | JGI IMG/M metagenome (GOLD analysis project Ga0160185, IMG submission 108556) | Synthetic bacterial communities of pure cultures from sediment of Lake Washington, USA, under high oxygen condition - MT... | ecosystem: Engineered > Modeled > Simulated communities (microbial...... | reverse complement strand
GTTTGGCTTTGCGGCTATAGCGAGTTTTGTCGGCGAAAACCTGCGCTTTGTTGAACTGATGGGCGAATTTCGCCACCGGGTTTTTGTTGGGCTTGTCTTGCAAGTCCTTGTTGGGGTTTTGTTTTCTCATGCTTTTTTCTCCGCAAGCTATTAAAATAACGTTTTATTTGAACATAGATTGCCTGTGAAATTCCAGAAAGACTTTGATGTGATCGTAGTGGGTGGTGGCCATGCCGGTACCGAGGCAGCCTTGGCTGCTGCCCGTTCTGGTGCGCAAACTCTGTTGTTATCGCAAAACATTGAGACCCTAGGGCAGATGAGTTGCAACCCGGCCATCGGCGGGATTGGTAAGGGTCATCTGGTCAAGGAGGTGGATGCGCTGGGCGGCATTATGGCGCAGGCCATCGATATAGGCGGCATCCAGTTCCGTATCTTGAATGCCAGCAAAGGCCCGGCGGTACGGGCGACCCGGGCGCAGGCGGACCGGATGCTTTACAAGCAAGCGGTGCGCACAGCGCTGGAAAATCAGCCCAATCTGGCGCTGTTTCAACAAACCGTATCCGATCTGATCGTGCAGGGCGACCGCGTGACCGGTGTCAAAACCCAAATGGGGCTGGAGTTCAACGCCAGAGCGGTGGTGTTGACCGCCGGTACCTTTTTGGCGGGCCGTATCCACATCGGCTTGGAAAATTACAGCGGCGGCCGCGCCGGGGATGCTGCATCGATTGCCTTGGCCGAGCGTTTGCGGGAGCTGCCGTTTCGTATTGGCCGTTTGAAAACCGGTACCCCGGCGCGTATCGACGGCCGCACTATCGATTACAGCAAGTTGCAGGAACAGCACGGCGACACGCCGTTGCCGGTATTTTCGTTCATGGGTAGCCGCGAACAGCACCCACGGCAAATTTGCTGCCATATCACCCGTACCAATCAAGAAACCCACGACATCATTCGCTCCGGTCTGGATCGGTCGCCAATGTATTCCGGCATTATCGAAGGCGTGGGGCCACGTTACTGTCCGTCCATTGAAGATAAGGTAGTGCGTTTTGCCGACCGCGATTCACACCAGATTTTCGTTGAACCGGAAGGTTTGACCACCAACGAAGTCTATCCCAACGGCATTTCCACCAGCCTGCCGTTTGATATTCAGTATCGATTCATCCGGACCATGCTGGGTTTCGAGAATGCGGAAATCGTGCGTCCCGGTTATGCGATCGAGTACGATTTTTTCGATCCGCGCGATTTGAAAACCTCGCTGGAAACCAAGCATATGAACGCACTGTTCTTCGCCGGCCAGATCAATGGCACCACTGGCTACGAAGAAGCTGCTGCCCAAGGCTTGATCGCCGGTTTGAATGCGGCGCGTCTGGCCAAAGGCCTGGAAAGTTGGTGTCCCGGCCGTGACGAAGCCTACATCGGCGTGATGATCGATGATTTGATCACGCGCGGCACCGCCGAGCCGTACCGGATGTTTACCAGTCGCGCCGAATATCGTTTGCAACTGCGCGAAGACAATGCAGATCTGCGTTTGACCGAACAAGGTCGAGAACTGGGCTTGGTTGACGATGCCCGCTGGCAGCGCTTTGAAGAAAAGCGCGAGGCCATCGCCAATTTGCAAGGCAAGTTGGCTAAAAAATGGATACGCACCGAATCGGATGAAGCCGCGCTGGCCGAGCAATTGTGGGGCAAAAAGCTGTTGAAAGAAGCCAGCCTGATGGAAATGCTGCGCCGGCCGGAAGTGGATGTCGAGAATCTGCTGCGTTTCAGCGATGAAACCGAGGTGGATGAACAAGTGGCCGAGCAGGTGGCGATCCAAGCCAAATACGCCGGTTATATCGACAGGCAGCAAACCGAAATTAACCGGACTCAGCGCTACGAACATTTGAAATTACCCGAAAACGTCGATTACAGCCTAGTATCGGGCCTGTCTAACGAAGTCAGCGAAAAATTGAAAAAGCAGCGTCCGGAAACCTTGGGCCAAGCCTCGCGGATTCCCGGAATTACCCCGGCGGCGATTTCATTGTTGTTGGTGCATTTGAAGAAGAAAAGCGCTTGATAATCTGCCAAGACATTAGCCCACTTTAGGAGCGTATGCGATGATTGAATTACCTGCGAATGTCGAAAGCCGCCTGATTCATGCCGCGCAAGACGAAGGTCAAAGTCTTGCGCAATTTGTTGACCGCTTGCTGGAAAGTTATCTGGAAGACAAGGCCGATGCGCAGACTGCGGAAGCCGCCTACCGCGATTTCATCGCCAGTGGCGAAGCCTCGATACCTTTGGACAAATTAATTGCCGAGCATGGGGTATAGGGTCGAATTTACCCCCAAAGTCGCCAAGCAATTCGCCAAACTGGACGCCACCACCAAAAAGCGGCTGCAGGATTACTGGTTAAAATTGCAAGTGCTCGACGACCCGCGTGCTAACGGCAAAGCCTTGCAAGGGCCTTTGGCGGGGTTGTGGCGTTATCGCGTTGGCGATTATCGAATTCTGGCACGGATAGTCGATGACCGGCTTTTGATTCTGGTGGTAGGGTTGGATCATCGTTCCTCGGTTTATAACTAAGGATTGTCCACTGTAAAATATGGGAGCTAGGAACAATTTAATGATTCAGCATGAAAAGCAATATCTTGAGTTTATTCAGAAACGCGGTGTTGGCGCAAATGATCATGTTGCTTCGTCACCAGATTCGTATATCTCCTATCTTCGCTCAGTAGCAACGCTTATTGGGCAAGAGATAACGCCGTCGTTACTCAAATCAGAGGAAGATATAAACAACATCGTGCAAAAATTCACTAGTCAAAGGGAGCCAAAAACCATTCGCAACTACTGTTCCGCAATGCGCCGGTATGTTGAGTTTGTTTTGGAGCTAAAGCTTTAAATGTTCGAAATAACGCGAGTTCTGACGGGGTTCGCTTTGAAAAGGCTTGCCTGGATTTCATTTTGAATTGACATGGATTCACTTATCACCCGTTTAAATGCCGGCCTTGCCGATCTTGCGCTGTCTGAGCCACAAGTCACTTGCTTGCTAGCCTTCATAAAACTAATTGAAAAATGGAACAAAGCCTATAACCTGACGGCGGTGCGCGATCCGCTGGAGATGGTCAGTCTACACATTCTGGATAGCTTGGCGATTCTGCCGTATCTTCATGGTTCGCGTGTTGCCGACATCGGAACCGGTGCTGGTTTGCCGGGGATTCCGTTGGCGGTTTGCCGGCCGGATTGTCATTTCACCTTGGTCGATTCCAATTCCAAGAAAACCCGCTTCGTCCAGCAGGCTGTGCTGGAGTTAAAGCTGAAAAATGTCGAGGTCGTGCATAGCCGCGTTGAACTGCTGCAACCGGCGGAATTATTTTCCACGGTGCTGTGCAGGGCGTTTGCCAGCATGCCCGACATTCTGCAGCTCACCGGTCATTTGCTGGCGGAGGATGGTGTGCTGCTGGCGATGAAAGGTCAGCAGCCCGAGCAAGAGCTGATAGACTTGGCCGCAACATACAGCGTGATTCCGCTGACGGTGCCCGGCATAGACGCCGAACGCTGCCTGATTCGACTGGAGAAACCCAAGCATGGCTAAGATTATCGCGATTACCAACCAAAAAGGCGGCGTCGGCAAAACCACCACTAGCGTCAATCTGGCGGCGGCATTGGCGGCTACCAAGCGCAAGGTGTTGTTAATCGACCTGGACCCGCAAGGCAACGCGGCCATGGGCTGCGGCGTGAATAAGGAAGAAATCGAATATTCCAGCTGCGAGTTGTTGCTGGAAGAAGTGCCGGTTTCCGAGATTGTCGTGAAAAACAAGCAGCTGGGTTTTGATTTGATTCCGGGTAACGCCGATTTAACCGCCGCTGAAGTGCAGTTGATGAGTGCGCAGCATCGAGAACGGCGTCTGGCCGATGCTTTGCTGACCATTAAAGATCAATACGACTACATTTTGATCGACTGTCCGCCGTCGTTAAATATGTTGACCTTGAATGCAATGGTGGCCGCCAACAGCGTATTGATTCCGATGCAGTGCGAGTATTATTCGCTGGAGGGATTGTCTTCACTGATGTCCACCCTGCGCAGCATCCGCGATAGCGTCAATCCCGGTTTGTATCTGGAAGGCATCCTCAGAACCATGGTCGATAGCCGCAGCCGGTTGGGCAAAGACGTCTCGGATCAACTGATTGAGTATTTCGGCGACAAAGTCTTCCGGACCACTATTCCCAGAAACATCCGTCTGGCAGAGGCGCCAAGTCATGGTGTGCCGGTGCTGGCTTACGATAAAGCTTCGCGCGGGGCGATGGCATACATAGCGCTGGCCGGCGAAATGATCAGAAAAGAAAAAGCGGCAAAAAAATGATGCAAAAAAAACGCGGTTTAGGGCGGGGTTTAAGCGAGTTGTTGGGCGATGTGAGCGCGCCGGTGGCGGAAAAATCTCAAGACACGCAAAATTTGCCTATTGAATTTTTGCAGCGCGGCAAGTATCAGCCGCGCAAGGATATGGATCCGGAGAAGCTGAAGGAGTTGTCCGATTCGATTGCTGCGCAAGGCATCATCCAACCTATCATTGTTCGAAAAATAGATAGCGAGAAATACGAAATCATCGCCGGCGAACGCCGCTGGCGCGCCGCGCAATTGGCAGAACTGCGGGACGTGCCGGTGTTGGTCAAGGATTTGGATGATCGCTCGGTGATGGCGATCGCCTTGATTGAAAACATTCAGCGCGAGGATTTGAATGCGCTGGAAGAAGCCGAGGCCTTGCACCGCTTGCAGGACGAATTTGAACTCACCCATCAGCAGATCGCCACGGCGGTAGGCAAGTCGCGCACTACGATCACTAATTTATTGCGTCTGCTGGAGTTGGCCGGCGAAGTGAAAGGCATGTTGGGCAAGGGCTTACTGGAAATGGGGCATGCCCGCGCCTTGCTGGGGTTGGACGAAGCCAAACAAATCGAAATTGCCAATAAAGCTGTGAAACAAGGCTTGACCGTCAGAGCGGTAGAAAAGCTGGTGCGCGAACAGCATGAAGATAAACCTGCGGTAGTAAAAAAAGTCGATCCGGATACCTTGCGTTTGCAGCGTGACCTGAGTGAGCGAACCGGTGCCAAGGTGGAAATTAATCATCAGAGCAGTGGCAAAGGTAAATTGATTTTTACTTACACCAGTTTGGAAGAGCTGGAGGGCATCATAAAGAAAATCAATTGAGTGCTTCGGGGGCTGGCAAATGTCGTATTTCGGTCATGGTTCGGTGCTTTGTCGGATTTGCTACATTGCCGTTTTGGGTAACATTGTAGAAAATCAATATGTTACGAAATGGCATGTGTATTGCTGTAAGCGTTGGAATTGAGCGTTTGGAATACGTCTGTAGTGGCTAGGTGTGGACAGTGGGCTCGTTGGGATAGTCTTGCCAAATCAACAAGGTGGCGACGCTGATTGCTTCTTGCTGAATGTGCTTACCTTGCTTTAGACGTGCTGGCTGGATATAATCGCCCAGCTCAAGACGAAAGGGGAAGTACATGACAGCTAGAAATGATTTTTCTACTGTCAGAAAAGTAGTTTTTGGACAAGTCCTGATGGCTGCATTAGTGGCGTCGGGATTTTTATTGATAGGCGGTTGGAAAAGTGCGGTGTCTCCATTATTCGGAGGGTTTGTGGCTTTACTGCCCAATCTGTATTTTGCCTACAAAATCTATCTGGCCAAGGATTTGGGCGCGCAGGGCATCGTTAATGCATTTTATGCAGGCGAAACGGTTAAGTTAATTTTGACGGTAGCCCTGTTTTCTATCGTTTTACAGATTCCCTCTGTTGATTTCTTAACGCTGATGGTGGGTTACATCGCAGTGTTGTCGGTTTTTTGGTTTGCGCTGTTTTGGTGGCGTGATTAGTTTTTTAGCGAGGACAAATGAGTACTGAAGGTGGCGCAACCGGTTATATAGTCCATCACTTGACACCGTTGTCGGTGGGTGAGGGATTTTGGACATTGCATCTGGATACCTTGTTTTTCTCCGCGTTTTTGGGCGGATTGTTCATTCTGTTTTTCAAAACGGTAGCGGAAAGAGCGACATCCGGCGTGCCGGGGTTGGCGCAAAATATTGCGGAGACCTTGGTCGAATTCGTTGATACCCAAGTTAAGGACAGTTTTCATGGCCGTAGTCCTTTAATAGCGCCGCTGTCGTTAACGATTTTCTGCTGGGTGTTCATGTGGAATGCCATGGACATGTTGCCGGTGGATTTGTTGCCGATGATAGGCAGTTTGATGGGCATGGAATACATGCGCGTGGTGCCGAGTACCGATTTGAACGGTACCTTTGCATTGTCTATCAGCGTATTCTTCCTGATATTCTTTTACAGCATAAAGGTTAAAGGCTTGATGGGGTTTGCTAAGGAAATGACTTGCACACCTTTCGGCCCGAAAATGATGCCGTTCAATCTGCTGCTGAAAACAGTTGAAGAATTGGCGAAACCTATCTCGCTGGGCCTGCGGTTATTCGGTAACTTATATGCCGGTGAGCTGGTATTTATCCTGATCGCTTTGCTGCCACCTATCGTTCAGCCATTGCTGGGTTTTCCTTGGGCGGTATTTCACATCCTGGTTATTACCCTGCAAGCCTTCATATTCATGGTGTTAACCATTGTGTATTTGAGCTTGGCGCACGAAGATCATTAATAGTTTTATTTTCAACTTTCATATCAATATTTAGGAGACACTATGGAACTCGCATCATTAATTGCCAACGTACAAGGCTTCACCGTTATCGCAGTTGGCATCATTTTGGGCTTGGGCGCAATCGGTACTGCTATCGGCTTCGGTCTGTTGGGCGGTAAATTCCTGGAAGGCGCTGCTCGTCAACCTGAGTTGGTTCCAATGTTGCAAGTCAAAATGTTCATCATTGCCGGTTTGCTTGACGCGGTAACCATGATCGGTGTTGGTCTGGCTCTGATGTTGACCTTCGCAAACCCATTCCTTTCAGCCGTTCAATCTGTTGCAGGTTAATTAGCAATTATCGGATTCATTTGAATAAGCTAAGCCTTATTCGCATACCGATAGAATGACAACGGCATTACGAGGAAAGCATCAATGAGCATCAATGCTACTCTGATCGGGCAGATGATAACTTTCACACTTCTGGTTTGGTTTACCATGAAGTATGTCTGGCCACCGATCATTGCCGCTCTGGAAGAGCGCAAAACCAAAATTTCCGAAGGTTTGGCCGCGGCCGAGAAAGGTCAGGAAGAAATTAAATTGGCCGAGAAAAAAGCCAAGAGCCTGCTGAAGGAAGCAAAAGAACAATCGGCGGAAATCGTCAGTGCAGCGCAAAAACGCGCCAATCAGCTGGTTGAAGAGTCGAAAGATCAAGCCAAAAAAGAAGGCGAGCGTTTGCTTGAAGCAGCAAAAGCCCAGATAGAGCAGGAAATGCTGCAAGCCAAAGAGAGCTTGCGCAAGGAAGTATCCTCACTGGCTTTGCGTGCCGCTGAACAGATTTTGAAAGAAGAAATCGACAAAGCCAAGCATCAAGACATTCTCAGCAAAGCAGCGGATCAATTGGGTTAAGCAATGGCTGAGTTATCGACATTAGCAAGACCTTACGCGGAAGCAGCTTTCAAGCGTGCCAAGGAAACGGGGTCGTCCAAACAATGGTCCGATTCGTTGACGTTTTTGTCTTTGGTCATCCAGGATGAGGCATTGGCTGCCATTGTCAAAAATCCTCGGGTTGGCAAACAGCATACAGCACAGTTGATTCTGGATATTTGCCAGGATCAGATACATGACGAAGCCAAGAATCTTCTGAAAGTGTTGATAGAAAATGACAAGCTGCCCTTACTGCCGCAAATTTCGGTGATGTTCGAGCAGTACAAAGCGGACGATGAAGGCTACGCCAATGTGGATTTATACAGCGCGTATTCTCTGACAAAAGCCGAGCAAGGCAAGTATGTCGCCATGCTGGAAAAGCTTTTGCATAAAAAGGTCAATGCATCCGTTTCTGTCGATAAATCGTTAATTGGGGGCATCCTCGCTAAAGCGGGCGACAAAGTCATCGACGGTTCTATCAAAGGCCAGCTTCATCAATTAGCTAAAAGACTTTAAGAGTTAGAGCGGGAAAATAAAATGCAATTAAATCCATCAGAAATAAGTGATCTGATCAAAAAGAAGATCGAGAACTTCGACGCCCATGTTGAGGCACATACCGAAGGCACCGTAGTCAGTGTCACAGACGGTATTGTTCGGGTTCACGGTCTGTCGGAAGCAATGCAAGGCGAAATGCTGGAATTCCCTGGCGGCTCTTACGGCATGGCTTTGAACCTGGAAAGAGACTCGGTCGGTGTGGTAATGCTCGGTGCTTACCAACACATCACCGAAGGCGATACCGTTAAATGTACCGGTAGAATTTTAGAAGTGCCGGTGGGTGAAGCATTGTTGGGCCGTGTGGTCGATGCCTTGGGTAACCCTATCGACGGTAAAGGCGCCATCGAAACCAAGTTAAGCTCCCCAATCGAAAAAATTGCCCCCGGCGTTATTGCCAGACAATCGGTAGATCAACCGGTGCAAATCGGTTTGAAAGCGATTGACTCGATGATTCCGGTTGGCCGCGGCCAACGTGAGTTGATCATCGGTGACAGACAAACCGGTAAAACCGCCATTGCGATTGATGCGATCATCAATCAAAAAGGCACCGGCATCAAATGTATCTATGTCGCTATCGGCCAAAAACGTTCTTCTATCGCCAACGTGGTTCGCAAACTGGAAGAGCATGGTGCGATGGAGCACACTATCATCGTGGTGGCTTCGGCTTCTGAATCGGCAGCGCTGCAATTTATTGCACCCTACACCGGTTGCTCAATGGGCGAATATTTCCGCGACATTGGTGAAGATGCGCTGATCATTTATGACGATTTGACCAAGCAAGCTTGGGCGTATCGCCAAATTTCCTTGCTGTTGCGTCGTCCGCCAGGTCGTGAAGCCTACCCTGGTGACGTGTTTTACATCCACTCACGTTTGCTGGAACGCGCTGCGCGTATTAACGCGGTTGAAGTCGAAAAACTGACCAACGGAAAAGTAAAAGGCAAGACCGGTTCATTAACTGCATTGCCGATTATCGAAACCCAAGGCGGCGACGTATCGGCTTTCGTACCAACCAACGTAATCTCCATCACCGACGGCCAGATCTTCTTGGAAACCGGTCTGTTCAATTCGGGTATTCGTCCTGCGGTTAACGCCGGTCTGTCAGTATCTCGGGTTGGCGGCGCGGCACAAACCAAGATCATCAAAAAGCTGGGCGGCGGTATTCGTTTGGATTTGGCGCAGTTCCGCGAATTGGCCGCTTTTGCGCAGTTCGCTTCCGATTTGGACGAAAGCACACGCAAGCAAATCGAACGCGGCCAACGGGTTACCGAGCTGATGAAACAAAATCAATACGCGCCGATGTCGGTTGCGGACATGAGTGTTTCCTTGTACGCGGCTAACGCTGGATTCCTGGATGGTCTGGAAGTTAAAAAAGTCCGCGATTTCGAAGCGGCCTTGCTGGACTTCATGCATGCCGACGAATCTGCTTTGATGGCTAAAATCAACGAGAAAGGCGACTACAACGACGACATTCAAAAAGGCATCCACAACGCCATTGAACGTTTCGTCAAAACCGGTAGCTGGTAAAGGGTCCGCACATGGCTGTTGGCAAAGAGATACGTACCAAGATCGCGAGTATTAAAAATACTCAGAAGATTACTCGGGCCATGGAAATGGTGGCGGCGAGCAAGATGCGTAAAACCAAAGACAGAATGCAGGCCACCCGGCCTTACGCGAAAAAGATAGGCCAGATCATCAAACATCTGGCTTATGCCAATCCCGAATATAAGCATCCGTTTTTGATCGAACGCGAAGTGAAGCGCATCGGCATCATCGTAGTGAGCTCCGATAGAGGTTTGTGCGGTGGTCTGAATGCCAACTTGTTTCGAAAAGTTTTAGGCGAAATGCAGCAATGGCAAAGCCGCCAGATTGAAGTAGACGTCTGCACCATCGGTAGCAAAGCGGCGGGTTTTTTCAGCATGATCAAAGCTAACCTGATCGGACAAGTCTCGAAATTGGGGGATACACCGCATCAGAGCGAAATTATCGGCACGATCAAAATCATGCTGGATGCGTTTGCCGCCGGTGAAATTGACGAGTTGTTTTTGATTAGTAATGACTTCGTAAACACCATGACACAAAAACCGGTGGTACAAAAATTGTTGCCGGTTGCTGTGAGTGACTTGGCTGATGAGTCCAAAGGTCGCTGGGATTACTTATACGAACCTGATGCTAAAGAAGTATTGGACAGTTTATTGATCCGATATGTGGAATCCGCGGTTTTCCAAGGTTTAGTGGAAAACAACGCCTGCGAGCAGGCTGCCCGAATGGTGGCAATGAAAAGCGCATCCGATAACGCCGGGAATATCATTAAAGAATTGCAACTGGTTTATAACAAAGCCAGACAGGCGGCAATTACGCAAGAGATTTCCGAAATCGTGGCCGGCGCTGCCGCTGTTTAGTGCATCAAGACAAGTTTAGAGATTTTAAAAGAGGACGACATAATGAGTTTGGGTAAAATCGTTCAGATCATCGGTGCGGTCGTAGACGTGGAGTTTCCACGCGATAACCTGCCGAAAGTATATGATGCGTTAAATGTTAAGGGCGGTCTGGTTTTGGAAGTTCAGCAGCAATTGGGCGACGGCGTAGTCCGGACCATTGCGATGGGTTCCACCGACGGTTTGAGCCGTGGTGTTGAAGTCAGCAACTCTGGCGAAGCGATCAAGGTACCGGTCGGTCAAGCAACTCTGGGACGCATAATGAATGTCCTCGGTGAAGCGATCGATGAAAAAGGGCCTATCGGTGAGAAAGAGAAGTGGACTATCCACCGTGACGCGCCTTCGTACGACGAACAAGCGCCAGCCAACGAATTGTTGGAAACCGGTATCAAAGTAATCGACTTGGTTTGCCCGTTCGCGAAAGGCGGTAAAGTTGGTCTGTTCGGCGGTGCCGGCGTAGGCAAGACTGTTAACATGATGGAATTGATCCGTAACATCGCGATTGAGCATAGCGGTTTCTCGGTATTTGCTGGCGTCGGTGAGCGGACTCGTGAAGGTAACGACTTCTATCACGAAATGACCGACTCTAACGTTATCGACAAAGTATCACTGGTTTACGGTCAAATGAATGAGCCACCTGGCAACCGTTTGCGCGTCGCGCTGACCGGTTTGACCATGGCGGAGTTTTTCCGTGACGAAGGTCGTGACGTACTGTTCTTCGTTGACAACATTTATCGTTACACTTTGGCGGGTACCGAAGTATCGGCGCTGCTGGGCCGTATGCCTTCCGCGGTAGGTTATCAGCCTACACTGGCTGAAGAGATGGGTGTACTGCAGGAGCGGATTACTTCCACCAAAACCGGTTCCATCACTTCTATCCAAGCGGTATACGTACCAGCGGACGACTTGACCGACCCGTCGCCTGCTACAACATTTGCTCACTTGGACGCGACCGTCGTATTGTCCCGCCAAATCGCCGAGCTGGGTATTTATCCGGCTATTGATCCGCTGGATTCCAGCAGTCGTCAGCTGGATCCTTTGGTTATCGGCCAAGAGCATTATGAAGTAGCCCGTTCGGTACAAGGTATTTTGCAACGCTACAAAGAACTGCGCGATATTATCGCCATCTTGGGTATGGACGAATTGTCGGAAGACGACAAACTGACCGTATCCAGAGCGCGTAAAATCCAACGCTTCTTGTCTCAGCCGTTCTTCGTTGCCGAAGTTTTCACCGGTTCACCAGGTAAATACGTGTCCCTGAAAGATACCATTGCCGGTTTCAAAGGCATTATCAGCGGCGAATACGACAGTCTTCCCGAGCAAGCTTTCTACATGGTCGGCACAATCGACGAAGCCATTGAAAAAGCCAAAGGCATGTAAACCACCTCATAGGAGAGTTTTAACATGGCAATGACAATTCATGTGGACATCGTCAGCGCGGAGCAGGAAGTTTTTTCCGGCTTGGCTGAAATGGTCTTTGCACCGGCGGAAATGGGTGATGTAGGCATTGCGCCGCGCCATGCGCCGTTAATCACCAAGCTTAAGCCCGGTGAAGTTCGGGTTAAGCTGAGCGATAAGGATTATCAAGCGTTTTACGTGTCCGGTGGCTTTCTGGAAGTGCAGCCGCATTTGGTGACCGTTTTGGCGGATACCGCGATCAGAGCAAAAGACATTGACGAAGCGGCGGCGTTACAAGCCAAAGCCAGAGCGGAAGAAATGCTCAGCGATAAATCGGGTAAATACGATTACGCGATTGCGCAAGCCGAATTGGCGCAAGCTGTAAACCAATTAAGAACCTTGGAAAGATTAAGAAAACGTGGTGCGTAAACCATTTATCGCGTAAAAATATAAGCCCGATGACGCAACGTTATCGGGCTTTTTTTGTTTTAAGGAATAGCAATGTCGATTAAAACCATCATCTTGGCGGCCGGCCAAGGCACCAGAATGCGTTCTTCGCGGCCTAAAGTACTGCATGAAATCGCCAATAAAGCGTTGTTGCAGCATGTCTACGAAACAAGTCTTTCGCTGGAAAATAATCAGATTTTTATCATCTACGGCCACGGCGGTGAGACTGTCAAACAAGCGTTGAGTAGCTTGGACGCTACCTGGATAGAGCAAAAGCAGCAACTAGGCACTGGGCACGCGGTACAGCAAGCCATTCACCACGTCGACGATCCGGACACCGTATTGATTCTATACGGCGATGTACCTTTATTAAAAGCAAAAACCATCCAAACCTTATTGCACAAGGTTAGCTTGACGTCCTTGGCATTGCTGACGGTCAACCTGGACGACCCCACCGGCTACGGCCGCATAGTCCGCGATAAAGATCATGCCGTTGTCAAAATAGTCGAGCAAAAAGACGCCAACGAAGTGGAATTACAAATCAGCGAAGGCAATACCGGCATCCTGGCCTGCAAAGGCAGCCAGTTGAAGCAGTGGTTGTCCAGGCTGAGCAATAACAACGCGCAAAATGAATACTATTTGACCGATATTATCGAAATGGCCGTGGAAGATGGCTTAACCGTTGAAACCACTCAAGCCGGTAGCCAGGACGAAGTGCTGGGTGTAAACAATCGCAGCCAATTGGCGCATCTAGAGCGCGTGTATCAAGCGGAACAGGCGCAAGCATTGATGGAAAAAGGCGTCACACTGCGCGATCCGGCTCGGGTGGATGTCAGAGGCAGTTTTGCCGAACTGGGTCAGGATATTGATGTGGACATCAACGTGATTTTCGAAGGCGTTAATTGCATCGGCTCCAATGTAAAAATCGGTCCCAATTGTCTGATTAAAAACGCCAGCATCGCCAACGATGTTGAAATTCTGGCTAACAGCGTAATCGAGGACGCCTCGGTCGGCGCCGGCAGCCGCATCGGTCCGTTCGCCCGGCTGCGGCCGCAAACCGAACTGGCCGACCACGTGCATATCGGCAATTTCGTAGAAATCAAAAAATCCACTGTCGCCACCGGCAGCAAAATTAACCATTTAAGCTATATTGGCGATAGCGAAGTGGGTAGCAAGGTCAATATCGGCGCCGGCACCATTACTTGCAATTACGACGGCGTGAATAAATTTAAAACCATCATCGAAGACGGCGCGTTTATCGGCTCCGATACCCAATTGGTGGCGCCGGTAACGGTCGGAAAAAATGCGACAATCGGCGCCGGTTCCACTATTACCCGCGATACGCCGGAAAATCAATTAACCCTTAGCCGGAGTAAGCAGCTTAGCGTGCCTAGCTGGCAGCGTCCGGTCAAACTGGCGGAGATTGTTCCCGACAATTCTCCGCACTCGTTAGCTCCTAGTCAGTCGGAGAAATAGTATGTGTGGGATAGTCGCGGGCGTTGCCCAACGCAATGTGGTACCGATATTGATAGAGGGTTTGAAGCGTCTGGAATACCGGGGCTACGACTCTGCCGGCTTGGCCGTCGTCAATAGCGGAGAAATATTCCGCAAGCGCGAGTTGGGTAAGGTTAAAGGGTTGGAAGCGTTGATTTCCGCCGACCCAATCGAAGGCCGCATCGGCATCGCCCACACCCGCTGGGCTACTCACGGCAAGCCCAGCACTCGCAATGCCCACCCCCACGTCAGCAAGGAGCGTGTCGCGGTGGTACATAATGGCATCATTGAAAACCACGATCATTTACGCACTGCATTACAGGAAAACGGCTACGTCTTCACCTCCGAGACTGACACCGAAGTCATCGTGCATAAGGTTGCTGAAGAACTGAAAGACGCCGACAGCCTGCTCGACGCCGTCACCAAAACCGTCAAAAGCCTACGCGGCGCTTATGCCTTGGGCGTCATCGACAGCGAACAACCGGATTTATTGGTTGCCTGCCGTAAAGGCAGCCCGCTGGTCATCGGTATCGGCATCGGCGAATATTTCATCGCCTCCGACATTGCCGCCTTGCTGCCGGTTACCCAGCGCTTCATCTTCCTGGAAGACGGCGATGTGGCCGAATTGACCATCAACGGTGTTACCATTTTCGACGAAGCAGGCCGCCGCGTGGTCCGCCCGGTCATCGAAAGCCAGCTGAAAGCCGACTCGGTCGACAAAGGCAAATACCGCCACTACATGCTCAAGGAAATCTACGAGCAAGCCTGGGCGGTTTCCGAAACCCTGGAAGGCCGCTTCATCGACAACCGTTTGCAGGACAACGCCTTTGGCCACAACGCCGGCGAAGTGTTCGACCAGATCAAATCGGTGCTGATCCTGGCCTGCGGTACCAGTTACCACGCCGGACTGGTCGCTCGCTACTGGTTCGAAAAATACGCCCGAGTGCCCTGCTCGATCGAAATTGCCAGCGAATTTCGCTACCGCAACCCGGTGGTGGCACCGGATACATTAGTAGTCACCATTTCCCAGTCCGGCGAAACTGCTGACACGCTGGCCGCATTGCAGGAAGCCAAAAAGCTCGGCGTCAGCCACTCGTTGGTGATCTGCAACGCTCCGGAAAGCTCGTTGGTACGCGAATCCGATCTGGTGTTGATGACCCGCGCCGGCCCGGAAATCGGCGTTGCTTCGACCAAGGCCTTCACTACCCAGTTGGTGGCCTTATTAATGCTGATCATCGCGGTCGGCCGCCGCTTCGAGCTAAGCGCTGACCAAGAGGAACACATCGTCTCGCAACTGTTCGCCCTGCCCGGCAACATCGAAAAAGTGTTGAAGCTGGACAATGCCATCGAACTGTTGTCGCAGCGTTTCGCCGACAAGCACAACGCGCTGTTCCTCGGCCGTGGTACTCATTACCCGATCGCGATGGAAGGCGCGTTGAAGCTGAAAGAGATTTCCTACATCCACGCCGAAGCCTATCCGGCCGGCGAATTGAAGCACGGCCCGCTGGCCTTGATCGACGCCGAAATGCCGGTGGTCACGGTGGCGCCTAACAACAATCTGCTGGAAAAGCTGAAATCCAATATCCAGGAAGTCAGCGCCCGCGGCGGGCAGTTGATCGTGTTCATGGACGAGGACTTGGCGGAAAGCGATGCCGCCGACGAGAACGTACAAATCGTCAAAATGCCCAGCGTCGCCAACGCCATCTCGCCGATCATCTACACTATCCCGCTGCAACTGTTGTCCTACCACGTCGCCGTACTGAAAGGTACCGATGTAGACCAACCACGGAACCTCGCAAAATCGGTTACAGTGGAATAGCGGAAGATTCGACGGAATGGATTCCGAATATGTTGGGTTTGGGTTTAAGGGTTTGTCGGGTTAAGTCTCGGCAAATCCTTTTTTATTGGCTGTGATTTGCTCGTTGTGTTTTGAATTTTCCGACGACCGGGAGGAGAGATCGGACCCAAGCGGAAATTGGTGTATTTAATCCGGCACGCCGGTTTGATATCCACCCTACGGTCCTGCTGTCCTACCACGTCGCCGTACTCAAAGGTACCGACGTCGACCAGCCGAGCAATTTAGCCAAGTCGGTGACGGTGGAATAGCGGAGGATTTGACGGAACGGATTCTGTGTTTGTTCAGTTTGAATTTAAGGGTTTGTCGGGTTCGGCAAACCCTTTTTTTGCGAGTTGCGGTCTAGTCGTTGAACATCTAGTTAGATGATGACGGGGGAAGGTCGATCGACTCCGAGCGGAAATTGGTATATTTATTCTTGAATGTCGGTTTGAAATTTAAATTGACCATTCAAATTTCGGAAGTTGTAGGGTGGATGATCACGGGAATAACTGAGATTAATATAAATTGAATACTTCAATACTAACAGCAATCCCCGTGGGCTATTGCGCCTTACGGTCTTATTTAACCCATCTACAAATCAGGGATGAACGCACGAAATGGATAACTCGCCACATACGCATCCCGACCTTCGTCAAATGCTACAAGCACATTCCAGAGCACTCTAAATATGGTTGAGATATTGACTTGGCTGGTTTTGTTGGGGGCGGGTGGACCGTTCAAATTTGTGGCGTTGTTGATCACCCTGGCGGCTTATTTGATCGTGGTCTGGCTCACCGTGTCCGCCACTTGGCGCTGGCTGCGCGAGCGCAGATACCGCTACTTGGCCGTGGTGTTGGAATTGACGGTGTTGCTGGTTTTGCCAACCGGTTACTTCGCCAATCATCGCTCACAGAAACAACAAGCAATCGACACCAAGCTCGCCACCATGACCAAGGCCTTGGATCGCTATCACGAACT
>Ga0160185_112522_pt1 | contig 16802 bp, 20 predicted proteins | sample met14sb_2_FD_108556 | JGI IMG/M metagenome (GOLD analysis project Ga0160185, IMG submission 108556) | Synthetic bacterial communities of pure cultures from sediment of Lake Washington, USA, under high oxygen condition - MT... | ecosystem: Engineered > Modeled > Simulated communities (microbial...... | reverse complement strand
TTTAAACATTAGAGTGATCATGATAGGAGAGACCCGTGCGCTTTGATAAATTAACGACTAAGTTTCAACAGGCGATTAGCGATGCGCAAAGCCTTGCTTTGGGCGCGGATAACACCGCTATTGAACCGCCACATTTACTGCAAGCATTGTTACAACAAGATGATGGAGGCACTGCCTCTTTATTAGCACGAGCAGGCGTGCAGCTTAATCAACTTAAAACTGGGTTAACTGCTGCAATAGCAAATCTACCTAAGTCAGCAGATGCCGGTGGAGAGGTGGCGATTTCACGTGACTTAAATAATCTACTTAATGTGACAGATAAGCTTTCACAAAAGCGCGGTGATGCTTATATCGCGAGTGAAATGTTTTTGTTAGCGTTAGCTGATGATAAAGGCGAAGCAGGAAAGTTGCTTAAGAAAAATGGGTTAACAACGGCCGCATTAGAGGCTGCTGTACAAGCTGTGCGTGGTAACGAAAATGTAGATAGCCAAGAGGCAGAAGGTCAGCGTGAGTCTCTTAAGAAATACACTATCGATTTAACTGAGCGCGCCCGACTAGGTAAATTAGACCCAGTGATTGGCCGTGATGATGAAATCCGTCGTGCGATTCAAGTGTTACAGCGCCGTACTAAAAATAACCCAGTGCTGATTGGTGAGCCTGGTGTGGGTAAAACTGCGATTGTAGAAGGCTTGGCACAGCGTATTGTGAATGGTGAAGTACCTGAGTCGCTAAAAGGTAAAAAAGTACTGTCACTCGATATGGCGGCATTACTGGCGGGTGCTAAATATCGTGGTGAGTTTGAAGAACGTTTGAAGTCTGTGTTGAAAGAGCTAGCGCAGGATGAAGGCCAAACCATTGTCTTTATTGATGAAATTCATACTATGGTGGGTGCGGGTAAGGCCGAGGGAGCCATGGATGCTGGCAATATGCTTAAACCAGCACTTGCGCGCGGTGAGTTGCATTGCGTAGGCGCTACCACTCTAGATGAATATCGCAAATATATTGAAAAAGATGCAGCGTTAGAGCGCCGCTTCCAAAAGGTGTTGGTAGATGAACCTAGTGTAGAGGCAACGATTGCTATATTGCGTGGCTTGCAAGAAAAGTATGAACTGCATCACGGTGTAGAAATTACTGACCCAGCGATTGTGGCTGCCGCAGAACTTTCACATCGATATATTACAGACCGTTTTTTGCCAGATAAGGCGATTGATTTGATTGATGAGGCCGCAAGCCGCATCAAAATGGAAATTGATTCCAAACCTGAAGTGATGGATAAATTAGAACGTCGCCTGATTCAGCTCAAAATTGAGCGTGAAGCTGTCCGTCGTGAAAAAGACGAGGGTAGTATAAAACGTTTTGAACTGATTGAAGAGGAAATTAGCAAACTTGAGAAAGAATATGCTGATTTAGAAGAAATATGGAAGTCAGAAAAAGCGCAGGTGCAAGGCTCTGCACACATTAAAGAAGCGATTGAGAAAGTAAAGTTTGAGATGGAAGAAGCCACGCGTAAAGGCGATTGGCAGAAAGTCTCTGAGTTGCAGTATGGCAAGTTGCCGCAATTGGAAACGCAACTAAAGCAGGCATCAACTGCTGAAGTGAGTGTAGATTTAACCAAGCACCGAATGTTGCGCACCGAAGTGGGGGCCGATGAAATTGCCGAAGTAGTGAGCCGCGCAACGGGTATCCCTGTGAGCAAAATGATGACAGGTGAGCGTGAAAAACTGTTGACCATGGAGGCTAAACTACATGAGCGCGTAGTTGGGCAAGACGAAGCTGTGCGACTGGTTTCGGATGCAATTCGCCGTTCACGCTCAGGCTTGGGTGACCCAAACCGACCTTATGGTAGCTTCTTATTCTTAGGGCCTACAGGTGTGGGTAAAACCGAGTTATGCAAATCGCTTGCTAACTTTTTGTTTGATTCAGAGGACCATTTGATTCGCATCGACATGAGTGAGTTTATGGAGAAGCACTCTGTTGCACGGATGATAGGTGCGCCACCTGGCTATGTTGGCTATGAAGAGGGCGGTACGCTCACTGAAGCCGTACGCCGCAAACCTTATAGCGTTATTTTGTTAGATGAGGTAGAAAAAGCGCATCCCGATGTATTTAACGTATTGCTGCAAGTGTTAGATGATGGCCGTTTGACCGATGGGCAAGGCCGTACTGTAGATTTTAAGAATACCGTGATTATTATGACTTCTAACCTTGGTAGCCAAATGATACAGAGCATGAGTGATCAAGATTATCAGTTGGTTAAGTTGGCGGTGATGGGTGAAGTGAAAACACATTTCAGACCTGAATTTGTCAATCGGATTGATGAAGTCGTGGTGTTCCATGCACTGGGTGAGGCTAATATTAAATCGATCGCGGCAATTCAGTTGCAATATCTTGCTAAACGCCTAGCGGCAATGGATATGCAGTTAGAGTTGACGGATGCAGCAGTGACCGAAATTGCCAATGCAGGATTTGACCCCGTTTATGGTGCGCGGCCACTTAAGCGCGCTATACAAAGCGAAATTGAGAATCCGCTAGCCCGTGAAATTTTGGCTGGGAATTTTATTGCAAAAGATATTGTCAAAATTGACGTTAAAGCAGGTAAGCTTGTGTTTACAAAAGCGAATACTTAACGTACCTCAGGATGAAATGTCCTAGGCTAAAGGAGTGGATTAATCAGCAATCTATTGATGAATAAGTTGAGACGCGTCATGTTTGCCATGCTTGTTTCGGTGGCAAATGTGTCATATGCAGAACTCAGCCAGCATGAGCTGGAAACATTTAATCATGAGCCCGAAGTCATTCGGTCTTTGCTGTTGCGTGCAGTAGACGCAGAGCACGATGTGAAAAATGTAGATAGTGATTGGCAGGCTGCGAGATTTTATTGTCAAGCCTCGCGCTTAGGTAGTGCTGAGGCACAGTTTAGGCTTGGTATGTTGTATGCCTCTGGCAAAGGTGTTCCCGCTAATCGGGATTTAGCCGCCGCCATGTTTGCAACGGCATCTTTACAAGGGCACTATGAGTCACAAAAGATGCTGGAGACTGTAGAGCTTAGCATGGTTGATTTGCCTCCTTGTGTGCTGGCTGAAGTTGAGCCAGAAAAAGCACCATTAGAGTATGCTCATGTGGCAACCATTGATCAGTACGTCGCAGGGCTACCTAAAGATAAGAGCTGGATTTTGCATTTGGTTGATACGATTTCAGCTTGGTATAAAGTAGATGCTAAGTTAGTACTTTCTATCATTTCGGTGGAATCCAACTTTGTCACCACTGCGCAATCAAATCAGCAAGCCCAAGGTTTGATGCAATTGATTCCTGATACTGCCGATCGGTTTAACGTAAAAAATGCATTTAATGCAAGCCAGAATATCAAAGGTGGCGTAGCGTACTTGCGTTGGCTGCTCGCTTACTTTAAAGGAGATGTTGCGTTGGCTGTAGCTGCATACAACGCTGGTGAAGGTTCCGTGAACAAATACAACGGTATTCCACCTTTTCCAGAGACACGTCAGTACGTCAAAAAGGTACAAGCACGCTACCCAGTCAAGAATCATAGTTTTGATGGCACCATCACGGAGCCATCCCCCATTTTTAAACGGAGGGGTTAATCATCATGAGCATCAATAGTCGCACTTGTTTTGTAATGATTATCCTGATGAGTTTTCTTGCAGGGTGTGCAACTGATGGTAAGCAAGCTGGAGGTTCACCTCAGATCGACAGAATTTCTGCCGATGACTTAGAAAGGATCATGCCGCAGCCTCAAGCTGTGTTGAGTTTGGATGAAATCGTATCTCTTTCTAAACAAGGATTAGGTTACGAGCAGATTATTCAAAAAATAAAAGAGTCAGACTCCAGTTATGCCCTTACACCTAGCCAAAGTGTCGATTTAAGTCATCGAGGTGTAGATAAAAAGGTGCTTGATTACATTCATACTGGTCGTGAGCTTGCCTTAAGGAATAAGCTTGCAGAGGAAATCAACAAGCGAGAGCAAGATAAACGTGCTGAGTTAGCAAAGCTTAAACAGCAAATGATTAATCGTCAGCGCTTCGAAGATCCATTTTGTCGATACCAACGTTTTGGATTTAGCCCATATGGGTTTGGTGCTTATGGTTCTAGATTCGGTCCGCGTTTTGGGATGGGCGCAGGATATTTTTCGCCATGGGGTTGCTGGTAAGTTTGGATTGAGTTGTGCCTAGTACTTTAGATATACTCTATCCATTCAAGATGAGTTTGGAGTAGTCTATGCAACAAAGAACAGGGCAGATTAGCGTTCATACAAAAGGCCGCAAACTTTACGATATTACGCCGCAGGTCATTGACTGGGCTGAGTCAAGTGGATTACGTACAGGGATGGTCACGCTTTATATACAACACACCTCTGCGAGTCTTTTGATTAATGAGAATTACGACCATGATGTGTTGGTTGATATGGAGTCGTTCTTTAATCGACTGGTACCTGATGGAGACCCACTATTTATTCACACAGTTGAAGGGCCAGATGATATGCCTGCACATGTGCGGTCCGCACTTACGCAAACTCATTTATCTATTCCATTATTAGAAAGTAAGCTTGCATTAGGACAATGGCAAGGTGTTTTTTTATACGAGCATCGACACATTGCTAGTCATCGTCGGGTTATTTTTCACTTGATTGGTGATTAATTTTGCATTAAAGATCGTGATGAATACAGCATATTTTAAGTGGGTGAATAAACATCAGTAAGTACTTTTGAATTGATTGATGATTGCCATATATTGCATTAAGGTTGCAGAGAATCTTGAATGCGTTAGAATAAGCTCTGGTTTCAAAAAACAGCTTAACTCATTGAATATAAAACGATGAGCATCTGTTTAAATTATCTAATTATAAAAGGAGATTTTATGTCTATGTTATTGCGCTCACTATTAGTATTGGGAATGACAAGTTTATTGGTGGTAGGTTGTGGTGAAAAAGAAGAAGTAGCACCAGTAGAAGAGGCGCCAGTTGCTGCACCAGTGGAAGCACCAGCACCAGCTGCACCTGTATCTGGTGGGTATGAGCCATCTGCAGATGAGCGTGTTCCTGGCATTACTTTAGATCCAGCACAAATTGCTGCTGAAACAGAAGCCGCCGCCGCTGCTGCTGCTGGCGAAGTCGCCAAATTTGCAGATTCAGAACCGCAATAATCCTTACCGTTTAGCAATATTTTGCTAAACGGTATTTATAAAAAAGCACGCAAATTTGCGTGCTTTTTTATTAGGTCTGTGAGTCAATATCGTATTTGGGTAACCGATAAGTGGTGAAAAATAACCGATAAATCAAATGCCTGGTCACTTCATTCGTTTCTTAATTTAAGCTACTCCATGCCATCGGGTCAAATGGGCGACTTTGTTTTCTGAGCTCATAATAAAGGCCGTTAGACTCGTTGCCGCCAGTGTTGCCAACTGACGCGATTGTGTCTCCACCTTTTACCATTTCGCCTTCTTGCCTTAAAACAGACTGATTATTTCCATATAAGCTCATGTATCCATCGCCATGATCCAGAATAATTAGGTTGCCAAAGCCTCTCAACCAATCTGCAAAAACAACACGCCCTGATGCAACTGCTTTCACTTCTGCACCTTCGCTGGCTTTAATAAACAAACCTTTCCATGAGATGCCGCTATCTTGCCTAACTGAACCGAATCTATTACTAATTTCACCACGTACAGGTAAGCGAAGCTTGCCTTTTAATGCTGAGAAGTTTGCACCAGTAAAGTTGTCACTCGGTAACTTTTCATTACTAATTGAAGTGTCAGGCTGTGGTGTTGTTTTAGTACTTTGTGATGGCTGTTTAACTACTTTTTTCTTTTTTTGGAATAATCTTAGCTAAGCGGCTTACCAGTTGCGATAGCCTTTTTTCATCGCGACTCAGTTTTTTTATTTGCCCTCGTTGTTCAGCTATTTGTTGTGAAAGTGATTTTACAACTTTAGATTTTTCTTTCTTTTGAAGCTCTAGAATGCGCTTTTCATCAATTTGCTTTTGCTTAAGGTCTGTTATTTCTTGCAGTTTGGATGCTGTTAACTCATTAAGTTTAGTAATCTTATTTAAGTTATCTTGCATATTGCTGATTAGGTCAGCGCGCGCTTTTGCAACATATGAATAATAATGCAAGTCACGTGCGACTTCACTCGGGCGCTGACTTTGCAGAATCATTTGCACATAGCTTTGCTGGCCGTGTATATATTGCTGATAGAGTTGACCGCTTAGTAATTTTTGTTGCTGGTTAAGTGCGATGTTGGTTGATTTTGATTCAGCTTCCAGCTTGGCTAATGCTTTCTTATTATCAATTTGTTGCTTGCTGATTTCATGCAGTTTTTTATTTGCGCCGCTAATCGCCACTTCACTTTCTTTCAGTGCGTCCGCAGCATCTTTGTGCTCTTCCTGTGCATGGTCTAGTTCTTTTTTTAATGCTTCTAATTGTTTCTTTAACTGGCTGAGTTCTTGTTTCGATTGCTCTGCTTTTTTTTCGGCAAAGCTCCATGATGCGTTAAGCAGTAGCGAAATTATCAATGCTAGCACTGATGTTATTTGCAAAATACGATGGCGCATCATGGTCTTAAGGTGTTTAGCGTTAAGTGTTAAATTGAACTAGGTTTTTACCGGTCATTTCAAGGGGTTGGTCAACACCCATCAAATTTAGAATGGTTGGTGCCAAGTCGGATAGTGCGCCGTTATTATTTAATTGGGCATTTCTGCCAATATAAATGAGCGGTACTAGGTTGGTGGTGTGCTGGGTATGAGGCTGTTGGTTCTGCCCGTCATACATTTGCTCAACATTGCCATGGTCTGCAGTAATCAGCACTTCACCACCGATACTCTGCATCGCATTCACAACGCGGCCGATACAGATATCTAGCGCCTCTACCGCAGCAATCGCAGCCTTGAGATTACCTGAGTGACCAACCATGTCGCAATTGGCATAGTTGCAAATAATCGCATTGTATTTTTTGCTTAAAATTGCTTCTTCTAGTTTCTCAGTAACCTCATTGGCGCTCATTTCTGGTTGTAGGTCATAAGTCTCCACTTTCGGAGACGGCACGAGAATTCTATCTTCACCAGCAAACACGGTTTCTTCACCGCCATTAAAGAAAAAGGTGACATGCGGGTATTTCTCTGTTTCTGCAATTCTAAGCTGGGTGAGACCTTGCGCTGATAAATACTCCCCCAGTGTATTCTTCACTTCCTGAGGTGGAAACATGACGGTCGCCTTAGTTTCTTTTTTGTCGTACATCGTCAATGTAAAAAAACCAGCTAGATTAGGTACGTGGCGACGATGAAAACCATCAAACTCTTCTGCAAGTAAGGCGTGCGTTAATTGACGTGCACGATCTGAGCGGAAGTTCATAAACACAGCCAAGTCACCATCTTCCATCTTGATTGGTGCTTCATTAGCCTGATGAATCGCTGTGGTTTTCACAAACTCATCATTTTCTCCACGAGCATAGGCGTCTTGCAAACCTGCAGCGGCAGTTTCGGCACTGAACTCACCAACGCCTTCTGTAAATAGCTTGTAAGCGGCTTCTACACGGGGCCAGCGTTTATCTCTGTCCATGCCATAGAAGCGCCCACTAATGGAAGCAATTTTACCAACACCCACTGCTTTGCATTGTTGCTCCAATGCATCAATATAAGGCGCAGCGCTAATTGGCGGCGTGTCGCGACCATCTAAAAATGCGTGTACGTACACTTTATTTACACCGTGAATCCCAGCCATTTTAATCATGGCATGAATGTGGTCTTGGTGGCTGTGAACACCTCCATCTGACAACAAACCAAAAATATGTAGTGCTTTGTCATTATTTTTGATGTTTACCAAGGCCGGTGATAGCACTGGGTGTTCAAAAAACTCACCAGTTGAAATGCTATTGTTAATGCGTTCAATATCTTGAAATACTATGCGTCCTGCGCCAATGTTGAGATGACCAACTTCTGAATTGCCCATTTGTCCATCAGGTAATCCGACGTAGTGTTCAGAGGCGTTAATTAATGTGTGTGGGAAGTTTTTCCACAGTGTATCCCAGTTTGGTTTGTTCGCTTGTGCGATCGCGTTATCGGTGATTTCTTCACGATAGCCAAAGCCATCTAGAATCAGTAGACAAACTGGTGTGATATTTTTATTAGGGGACATATTTCGCCTCAATCTTTTGCATAAATTATGATATCAATACGAGCATTTTAGCGCATTTACACGTAAAATCTGATTATAAATATGTAAGTGTTAGTCGCTAGATGTTGATGCGACTACTTGATAATTTGGTGCGTAAAACTTTGAAAGGTAATCAGTGGAATTTATAAAAGATAATGCCTTATTAATTGGCTTGGCTTTTGGCTCTGGCATCATGTTGTTATTGCCTAGCTTTGGAAAGGGAGCAGGTGGTGTGCCAAACTTAGGTACGACCGAAGCAGTGACGCTTATTAATCGCAACCATGCATTGGTGATTGATGTGCGTGATGATGCGGAGTTTGCAAATGGACACATTGTTGATGCGAAACATATTTCGTTAGCTCAATTGGCAGATCGCTTAAATGAATTAGCTAAATACAAAGATAAGCCTTTGTTAGTGAATTGCCAACGTGGTGCACGTTCAGCCAAAGCATGCGACATTTTACGTAAAGCCGAGTTTAAGCAAGTGCACAATCTACAAGGCGGCCTAAATGCTTGGATTGAAGCAAAACTTCCTGTCGTGAAGGCGTAATGGTATGGCTAATATTTTAATGTACACCTCAGCAGTTTGTCCTTACTGCATCAATGCAGAGCGCTTGTTGATCAGCAAGGGTGTGAAAGAGATTAATAAAATCCGTATTGATTTGCAGCCTGAGCGACGCGATGAAATGATGCAAAAAACGGGTCGTCGTACTGTACCGCAAATTTACATTGATGACCGCCATATTGGCGGTTTTGATGACCTGCGAGCTTTAGATCTGGCGGGTGGACTTGACCCATTGTTGGCATAATGGATCGTTTCTAAACGTTAAGAATATATTCACTCTATTTATAGCAGAGAGCAAAATTAAACTCTGCTAAAATAGGCGCTTAAGCTTTACTAAACTTCAAATGACTCTGTCACTGATTACCAATTTTAATTAACATTTTTAAGTAGAAAATTATGGCACAAGAAGAAAACAACGTAGCACAAGAGCAACAACCAGGTTTCAGTATTGAAAAAATCTATGTAAAAGATGTTTCATTAGAAATCCCTCATGCACCACAAATTTTTACAGACCGTACGCAACCTCAGGTAAGTATTGAGCTAAGTAACTTAGCTCAGCAAGTTGAAGAAAACGTATTCGAAGTAGCAATCAAAGTGACGGTTACCTCTAAAATTGCTGATAAAACAGTATTTTTGGTAGAAGTAACACAAGCTGGTATTTTCCAAATTCGTAACGTGCCTGCAGAAAATATGGAAATGATTGTTGGTATTACTTGTCCTAACATTTTGTTCCCGTACCTACGTGAAAGTGTTTCAGATTTAGTGGTACGTGCTGGTTTCCAACCTGTATTATTGAACCCAATCAACTTTGAAGCTTTGTTTGCACAACAAAAGCAACAAGAAGCTGAACAAGCAGGTTCTGTGCAATAAGTGTAATGTCTCGATTTTCGAAAGTTGCTTTAATTTTCGCGCTGATGTGGATGCCAATCACGGCATCTGCATTAGACTTTAGAGCTGTATCAGTTCCCAAAGCCATTTTGTACGATGCGCCCTCACTTTCAGCAAAAAAGTACTATTGCTGAGCCATCTATATCCTGTAGAGGTGGTGGTTAACCTCGGTGATTGGCTAAAAGTTCGCGATGCGCAGGGAAGCATGAGTTGGATAGAAGCTAAACATTTATCGGCTAAGCGCTCGGTACTGGTTGCTAAAGGCTCAGCCGAAATGAGAGTTCGTCCAGAGGTTGCTGCTGATGTCGTTGCAATATTAGAAAAAGATGTAGTGCTGGAGCTGGTAGAGGCTAAATCTAATAACGGGTGGCTGAAGGTAAAACATCGAGATGGTGTTACTGGATACATTTTAGTTTCATCTACTTGGGGTTTTGATTAACTAGGGTTTTGATTAACTAGGGTTTTGATTAAATGGCAAAAATTGCAGTATTAGGTGCTGGCGCATGGGGAACTGCGCTGGCGATGAATATCAGTCAACGTCACCAAGTTTCATTGTGGGCACGTAATGCTGGCCATGTTTCTGGTATGCGTAAAGCGCGTGCAAACCCTTTGTATTTAGGTGACTTTAAATTTAATGACCAATTGCAGATCGAGGATAATTTGCAAATTGCGCTCGATGGTGCTGATTTGATTTTGTCTGTGGTGCCGACTGCTGGCTTTAGAAGTATTTTAAAAGACATCAAACAACTAGGGTGTACGCTGCCTATTATCTGGGCACATAAGGGCCTAGAGCCGCAAACAGCTAAATTACCATATGAAGTGGCGCTTGAAGAGTTAGGCAGTGAGCAAAAATGGGGCGCTTTGTCTGGGCCTAGTTTTGCTGCTGAGCTGGTGCGTGGTTTACCTACCGCGGTTACCTTGGCTGCGAATGATGAGGCATTTGCTAAAGAAGCTGCGTTACTGATTCATGGTGCAAATTTACGTGTGTACGATACGACTGATGTGATTGGTGTGTCAGTGGGCGGTGCGGTTAAAAATGTGATGGCGATTGCTGCTGGTATTTCTGATGGTATGGGCTTTGGTAATAATGCACGTGCCGCGATGATTACTCGTGGTTTAACTGAAATGACACGTTTTGGTTTATCCCTTGGCGCTAAGTCAGAAACGTTTATGGGCTTGGCAGGCGTTGGTGATTTGATACTGACGTGCACGGGCCAGTACTCTAGGAACAGAGAAGTAGGTTTGCAACTTGCCAGCGGCAAAAGCTTAGCAGATATTTTGCAAGGGCTTGGTCATGTGGCAGAGGGTGTTAACACTGCGCGTGAGGTGATGCGTCGCGCTGAAACATTAGGCGTTGATATGCCGATTACTTGTGAGGTTAATCAAGCACTATCACATGGTAAAAGTGCTCAGGATGCGGTGATGGATTTGTTAGGTCGTGAGCAAAAGCCAGAAGGCGTATAACATCGTAGATGATGTTTTTAGCAATAGCCTGGTTGAATGGTCGGCCTTAGCTGCCGCCTTCAAACCCAATTTGTCGCCAAGCCTCATAAAGTAATACCGCGGCAGAGTTTGATAAATTCAAGCTACGGCTATTCGGTAACATTGGTAAACGTACGCGATGTTCAGCGGTGAATTGATTGCGTATTTCCTCTGATAGCCCACGTGTTTCAGGCCCAAATACAAATACATCGTCAGCTTTAAATGCAATATCACTATGTGTAGTGCTGCCTTTGGTGGTAATTGCAAATAGTCGCTTGCCCGCAAGTGCTGCTTTGCACGCCTCCCAGTTTTCATGTACTTTTAAGTTGGCATATTCGTGATAGTCTAAGCCTGCGCGTTTTAGTTGTTTATCTTCTAAGCTAAACCCTAGCGGTTTCACTAAGTGCAATTGCGCGCCAGTGTTGGCACATAGCCGTATGATGTTGCCTGTGTTTGGTGGAATTTCAGGCTCAAATAAAACAATATGGAACATAAGTAAAATCAGTTTTCGTTAAGTTGGATTTGCGTCATGCTAATTATTCCTGCTTAGCATGGGAGAGGGCGTTTATTTCGGCAACGTTCTTGCCATCACCCAGCATTCTACATGGGCAGCGCCTGCTTGTTTTAATGTTTTAGCGAGTTCATTCAAACTAGCACCTGTTGTCATTACATCATCAATAATCGCAATATTCAAATGTTGCAGACTCTGTTGGCAACTAAATGCACCTTTAATGTTTTTGATGCGGTCTTTTAGGTTTAGGCTGGCTTGTGGTGGTGTATGTTTGGTGCGCTGGCAGGTGGTGTAGTCTAGCGGTATGGTGAAAGCCTTACTCAATAGCTTTGCTATTTCAAGTGCTTGATTAAAGCCTCTTTCCTTTAAGCGATTTTGATGCATGGGCATTGGCATGATGACGTTGATTGCATTTTGCATGGTCAGTTGCGTGTGTTTTTTCTCTGCAAACAACGACGCAAAAGTTTGTGCTAAATTTAAGCTTGCGTTGTATTTGTAATGTTGTAGTAAGCCATCTACCGGGTAATCGTAGGTGAGTAGTGCCGTTGTAGCATCAAAGCTGGGTGGTGTGCTGATGCAACTGCCGCATATGCTTCCGTTAGTGATTAACGCGCATTGCGGACATTGTGTAGTTGTATGCCAAGGAAGGTCCTTTAAGCATGGCTGACATAGCCCTAGGTTTTCACCGTTGTGGCTTGCGCAGAGTATGCATGTTTGTTGCAGGTTTGCTAGTATTTGATTAAATTTTAATCTGTTGTTCAAAGTTTGCAGTCAGTTTTATTGACAATGTATAATCATGCCTAAATTCTATCTCAATTTCACTTAATCACCACTTTGGTGAAGATACCTTAGTAAATATACAAGGAAATACAATGCTTGAATCATCAACTCACTCAGAAGCAACAACACCTACTAATGAAGCGGTTATCAATACTGATCACCTCAAAGCAGGTTTAAATAAATCATGTAGCACACATGCGCATGAAGAAAATACAGTGAATCGCTGGAGTGTGGCAGAGATTGTTGAGTTATTTGAGATGCCATTCAGTGATTTGATGCATCGCGCGCAAACGGTACATCGTGCCAATTTCGACCCGAATGCAGTGCAAGTGAGTACTCTGCTATCTATTAAAACGGGTGGATGCTCTGAAGACTGCGGTTATTGTCCGCAAGCTGCCCGCTACCATACCGATGTTGAAAGTGAGCCTTTAATGGCTTTGGATGATGTACTGGCTGCGGCACAAGAGGCAAAAGACAATGGTGCAAGCCGTTTCTGTATGGGCGCTGCATGGCGAGGCCCAAAACAGCGTGATTTGGAGCCTGTGCTTAAAATGATTTCAGAAGTCAAAGCAATGGGCTTGGAAACTTGTGCAACCTTGGGTATGTTAAAAGAAGGACAAGCGGAGCAGTTAAAGGACGCCGGTTTAGATTATTACAATCATAACTTAGACACCGCACCTGAGTTTTACGGTGAAGTGATTACTACGCGTACTTACCAAGACCGATTGGAAACATTAGACCGTGTACGTAGCGTTGATATCAACGTTTGCAGTGGGGGCATTATCGGGATGGGCGAATCACGTAATCAACGTGCTGGTTTGCTGGCCCAGTTGGCTAATATGGAGCGCCCACCAGAAAGCGTGCCAATTAACTTATTGACCCAAGTGGAAGGTACACCCTTACACGGAACTGAAGAGCTAGACCCATTAGAGTTTGTGCGTACAATCGCGGCTGCTCGCATTACCATGCCAAACAGTTTTGTGCGCTTATCTGCTGGGCGTCAGAGTATGCACGAAGGCATTCAGGCATTATGCTTCTTAGCTGGTGCTAACAGTATTTTCTACGGTGAGAAATTGCTAACGACAGGTAACCCTGAAGCTGAGACTGATAAGCAATTATTTGCCAAACTTGGCATTAACAAGATTTAATACACAGAATGTTAGCTTCTTTACAACGTGAACTCGACCAGCGCAAAACCGATGGTTTGTTGCGCCAACGTCGTTTGTTAGATTCGCCACAGGCTGAACATATTGTTGCAAATGAGCAACCGTATCTTTCTTTTTGTAGTAACGACTACCTAGGCTTGGCGAACCGGCCCGAATTAATCGCAGCGATGCAAAAGGCCGCTGGAGAATCTGGCGTTGGGAGTGGTGCCTCTAATTTGATCACGGGGCATCATCGCTATCATGATGCTTTAGAAAAACAGCTTGCAGCATTTGTTGAGTTGCCTGCCGCTCTGCTATTTTCTACCGGATACATGGCAAATATCGGCGTGCTTGGCGCACTGACAGGCCGAGGCGATGCAATCTTCGCAGATAAGTTAAATCATGCGTGTTTAAATGACGGTGCTTATTTCTCACATGCAGAGTTTCAACGCTATCCGCACAATGATGTGGCTGCGCTAGAAAAGTTGTTACAGGCGAGTACCGCTAATCATAAGTTGATTGCTGCTGATGCAGTGTTTAGCATGGACGGCGATATTGCGCCTATTCCCGAGTTTCTGGCACTTTGCGAGAAATATGACGCTTATCTGTATTTAGATGATGCCCATGGTTTTGGCGTGTTAGGTGAACATGGTAAAGGGTCATTAAATCACTTTAAAGTTAAATCGCCACGTATTATCATGATGGCAACTTTAGGAAAAGCTGCCGGTGTTGCGGGTGCTTTTGTGGCGGGTGAGCAAGTCGTGATTGATTATCTGATTCAAAAAGCCAAGAGTTATGTGTATTCCACACCTGCACCGCCAGCTTTGTCAGCCACGCTTTCAGCTTCTGTTAAGTTGATTGAGCAGGGTGATGATTTGCGTGCAAATCTCAATCGCTCAATCGCCTATTTGAAAAATAACCTTAAGCTCAATCAATGGCAGTTAATGGATTCCGATACGCCTATTCAGCCCTTGGTAGTAGGCGGTAATAAGGAGGCTTTGGCGTTAAGTGAGTATTTACAAACTTGTGGCATTTTAGTGCCAGCAATCCGTCCGCCTACCGTGCCTGTGGGTACTGCAAGGCTGCGTATATCGCTATCGGCGGCACATACACTGGATGATATGAAAAAACTTGTTGAAGCGATTCATCAGGCAGAAAGTGAGCTCGCCGCATGATTGCTAATCACCTGCATGTTGAAGTGATAGGCACAGGCCCTAATCTTGTATTGCTACATGGATGGGGAATGAATGGCGCAGTATGGCAGCCTTTGGTCAAAAAACTAAGCAAGCTATTCACGCTACACATCATTGATTTGCCAGGCATGGGTTTAAGCCGCCCAATAGAGCCGTTTCACTTACATGCTACCGCAGAAAAAGTGGCAGAAGTTTTGCCTGCACATGCGGACGTGGTCGGCTGGTCTTTAGGAGCACAAGTTGCAATACGCATAGCGCTAGATTATCCAGACTTAGTACGTAGATTAGTACTTGTTGGCGCTACGCCCTGTTTTGTGAATAAGAGTTTTGATCAAGAAAGCGTGGAATATAAATCCACTTGGGATATTGGCATTGAGCCAGACGTGTTTGGTAACTTTGCAGATAGTGTGAATGAAGATTATCACAAAACTATGACGCAGTTTTTAACTTTGCAGTGCATGGGGTCGAATGACGCAAGAAGTACCGTTAAATTATTGCGTAATAAATTTGCTGAGCGTCCAACGCCAACATCGCAAACCTTATATCGTGCACTGAATATATTGTTAGAAACAGATTTGCGTGCAGAAATCGAACACTTAAGAAAACCTACGTTATTAGTACACGGAGATCGTGATACTTTGGCGCCTGTTCAGGCGGCGCATTGGATGATGAAAACGCTACCTGTAGGTTTTTTACGTGTGATGGCTGGTGCATCTCACGCGCCATTTTTATCACATCAAGAGCAGTTTATTGATGCGATTGTCCAATTTTTAGAACCCCAAGCGCAGTAATAACATGACGGACGATATTTATCGCATAGACAAAGCGCGCGCGCGCGCTTCATTTGGCCGTGCTGCTGAAACTTACGATGCAGCTGCCATTTTGCAAAAGCAAGTGCGTGAGGAAATGCTAAATCGCCTAGATTTGGTTAAATTGAATCCGCAGGTGATCTTGGATGCTGGTTGTGGTACTGGATTAGGTAGTCATGCGCTACAAAGAAAATACCCAGCATCACAAGTAGTGTCACTTGATTTTGCATACCCTATGTTGCAACAGGCCCGTAAGACTTACTCGAGTATTGGTGTCTTACATTTACTCAAGTCTCTAGTCGGAATCACCAAACAAAGCTTGGTTTGTGCGGATATCGAGGCTTTGCCCATGGCCAACTCAAGTGTCAGTTTGGTATGGTCAAATCTGGCGATACAGTGGTGTAATGATTTAGATACGGCTTTACAGCAGTTTCACCGAGTATTGCAGCCAGAAGGTTTACTGATGTTTAGCACGTTCGGCCCTGATACGTTACGTGAGTTAAGAGTGGCGACTAGTGCCGCCAGTGGTAGTGAGTATACAAGTGTAAGCCGATTTATTGATATGCATGATATTGGTGATGCGTTGGTTCGAGCTGGATTTAACGCACCCGTATTGGATGTTGAGCGATTCACGCTGACTTATGATGATGTAAAGAGCGTGATGCGTGATCTCAAAAGTATAGGTGCACATAATGCTACGGATGGCCGTGCCAGAGGATTGTTGGGACGTGGTTTCTTTACGAAATTAGAGGCTGAGTACGAGCAGTTTAGACAAGATGGGAAATTGCCTGCGACATTTGAAGTGGTGTATGGTCATGCATGGCGCGCAAAAGATAAAGAAGTATTGCCAGACGGTGCCGTCCCAATTAATTTTACACGTAAGAAATACTAATGTTATTTGTGTCGTTACCTAACTAATTAACATGAAACAATCTTATTTTATTATTGGCACTGATACCAATGTCGGCAAGACCTATGTTGCCAGTGCATTAGTCAGGCACTTTGCTAAAGCTGGTTATCAAACAATAGGCATGAAGCCGATAGCATCAGGCTGCATGCAGACACCTGATGGCGATTTATTGAATGATGACGTACTTGCATTGTCTACAGCGAGTAATGTTGTTGCCCCACTAGATCTGACTAATCCTTATCGTTTTTCACCAGCCATTGCCCCTCATATTGCCGCAGAGCAAGCAGAGGAGATTATTGATTGTGAAAAGATTAAGCAGGCATACCATGAGTTAACGCAATTAGCTGAGGTGGTGGTCG
>Ga0160185_108855_pt1 | contig 17963 bp, 18 predicted proteins | sample met14sb_2_FD_108556 | JGI IMG/M metagenome (GOLD analysis project Ga0160185, IMG submission 108556) | Synthetic bacterial communities of pure cultures from sediment of Lake Washington, USA, under high oxygen condition - MT... | ecosystem: Engineered > Modeled > Simulated communities (microbial...... | reverse complement strand
GCGAGGCCTATCCTTGGCAGCAACGGCGCGGATTGGCCGTTTATCGCTATGCTTTGAGTCGGGGAGTGTTGCTGCGGCCCTTGGGGAATGTGATTTATTTCATGCCGCCCTATGTGATCAACGAGCAGGAGATACAACTGATGGCAGACGTGGCCTGGCACGGTATCCAACTGGCGGTGCAGGACTAATGCGAGTGTCGCGCTTATATGTCGCTGAGTCGCTCAATGTGGGCGGCCGTATCGAATTGGATGACGATGCGGCCCATTACGTGCGCAGTGTGCTGCGCTTAAAGCAGGATCAAAGCATTGTGCTGTTTAACGGCCACGGCGGAGAATATCTGGGCCGTTTCAGCGAAGTCAGCCGGAAGACCGTGCGGGTAGAAATCGAGCAGTTTATTGAGCGCAATGTCGAATCACCGCTGGCGATCAATTTGGGTTTGGGTATTTCTCGTGGCGACCGGATGGATTGGGCGGTACAAAAAGCCGTTGAACTGGGTGTCACCTGCTTAACGCCCTTGGTAACCGAACGTTGCGTGATCAAATTCAACGACGATAAAAAGCAGCAACGTTTACAGCATTGGCAGCATATTGTCCAGCACGCGGCCGAACAGTCCGGAAGAACTTATTGTCCGGAAATTGGCGAGATTACTCACTTAAGAGATTGGGTGATCGGACAGCAAGGATTAAGCGTGTTTCTCGATCCCTATGCCGAGCAATCCCTAGCGGACCTGAAGCCGGTAAATTCCCGCGTTACCTTACTGTCCGGACCCGAGGGCGGCTTCAGCGAGCAAGAACGCCAAATTGCCAAGACAGCAGGATTCGTTCCGGTGCGAATGGGTGCCCGGATCTTGCGTACCGAGACTGCGGTGTTATCGGCATTGACCGCTGTGCAAACCTTATGGGGAGATTTTCGTTGATCCGCTGGATTGTCTATGCGTTGCTGCCGTTGCTTATATTGGTCATTGCCGCCACGATTGCGAGCCTGCTGGGTTTCGGTTTGCTGTGGCTTGCCGGCGATATTTTGCCGTTGGCAAAAGTTATCAGCAAAATTACCTTGGTGCTGTTGCTGCTGCTGAGTATTTTTCCGTTAAAGAACTATCTGCAATTCAGTTGGGCGGATTTGGGATTTGCGCCCAAAGCGATATTTTTCAAACAAATGCGCCAAGGTCTGGCCTTGGGCTTATTGACCTTGCTGCCGGTGCTGTTGACGCTGTATTGGCTGGATGTTCATATCTGGGACGATACCCGGCATTGGACGGTGGGCAAAATAGCTGAAAAAATCGGATTGGGTTTGTTTTTTGCGATGCTGATTGCGGTCGGCGAAGAAATGCTATTTCGCGGCCTGCTGCTGGGGGCTTTAGGCCGGAAAATGTCAATGATGGCAGCCGTGACAATTAGCTCAATCTATTATGCGGCGCTACATTTTTTAAAAAGTAAGTCGCCACTGGCTTACGCCGATTTAACGCCGGGCAGTGGTTTAAAATTAATGGCGGAAGCGTTTGCCAATTGGTTGAATCCGCAGATAATCAGTGCCTTGCTGGCTTTATTTGTGGTTGGCTTATTTTTAGCAATCCTCAGAAGTCGGGTGCCGCAAAGTCTGGGTCTATGTATCGGTTGTCACGCCGCGTGGGTCTGGCAGATTAAGGTGAGCAGAGATTTGTTCAACGTTAATTTGCAAGCCGATTCACTGTTTCTGGTCAACACCTATTACGACGGCGTGGTGGGCCCTTTGGTTAGTAGCTGGTTGGTATTCGCGCTAATTGTTTATGGGGTATGGACCCAGTGGCCAGCTAAAGCCGCACGCGGCAATTAGATCAAAACGCCATACCAACTTGAAAAAATGATTGCCAGATACCATGGTGTTTTGCAATATTTCTCTCCATCATTTCCAGTGCATCATAAGAGGACATATTTATGCGCAGAGTCAGACCGAATACTTCCGTTCTTCTGTTAACTTTACTGGTCGCCGGTTGTGCTAGCGAGCCAGCCGCCCCGACCAAGCAGGCGGACAAAATTCTGTCCGGTGAACAAATGTTGCGGGATAGTCAGGGCATTGCGCAGTTGGGTAGCCGTTGGCAGGAAGGTAAGCAAATGGTCGAACGCGGACAAGTGATGCAACGTGAGGGCCAGATAAAGATTGACGAAGGCCGCAATCTGGTTGAGGAAGGCCAAAAAATAATGCGTGAAAGTGAAGAGGGTTATAAAAACATAAAACAGTAGGCAACCCGTATACCGTTACAGGATGCTTTTTATAAAGTTTAGCGATGATAGGGGTTTCAGTCCGGTGGCTACCAGCCTTTAAGGGTTTTGCTACCGGATTGAAGCGGTTAGGCCGCGTTGCTGTCTTGAGTCTTTGGGTTTTGCGGCACTAAGGTTAAGACGGTTTTGGGTATTTTAATGCCTGAGTGATGGATATCCCGATATTCCAGCTGCATGTTGTAGCAAAAAGCGCATAGCGAAGCATTTGGCAGAAATTGCAATTCGTCTGGCGGAATTTCATCCCCGCACCTTGAGCAAAAGCTTAACTGCGTTGCCTTTGGTTTCATGTTTCCCCCTCTTTCTCGTAAAAATCGCTGCTGAGGATAAACGGAATATTTCTTGCCTTCTGTTGGAACGCCGGCATTTCTCAACACTCCGTTGTTAGGGCAATGTGATAAAGTCCAAAGTTCCTGAACTAACCCCGGGTACCAGCGCTAATCGGTGCTTGCGACATAGTGCAAATATGCGAAATATCTAATGCGATTATCCAAGCACTGACGATTCCGTAGCAAGCTTTTTTTCGCTATGGGGCGCAAGAATTTTAAAAATATGCTACTCCAAGTGCTTTAGGGGGATTATGCGTCGGAGCAAGTTGCTATGACAGGCGAGATGAAGCAGGTGGGCCGGATTGAGGCCGCGCACGGGCCGGTGGTCGATGTGCGTTGCGAATATCTGCCGCCAATCGGTCAGGCGCTTGATGTTGTAAACGGTGCCGGTCGCTATGTTCTGGTTGTGTTTCAGCATCTGGAGCCTACGCTGATTCGGGCGATTGCTTTACATTCGGTTTCGGGCTTATTTCGCGGCATGCCGGTGTTTGATCGTGGCGACGCTTTAAATGTGCCGGTCGATCCCAGTTGTTTGGGGCGCATGCTCAATGTGTTCGGCGATCCGCTTGATGGCGGCCAGCCCTTACCTAACATTAATTTCCGCAATATTCTCGCCGCTCCGCCCTTACTGTCCGATACGCTGCCTGCCTCGCAAATTTTGGAAACCGGCATCAAGGTCATTGATCTGCTTTGCCCGTTCGTGCGTGGCGGTAAAACCGGCTTGTTTGGCGGTGCCGGAGTCGGCAAGACCGTGCTGATGATGGAGTTCATGCACGCGGTCAGCGTGGCGATGCAAGGCGTATCGGTTTATGCCGGCGTTGGCGAACGCATGCGCGAAGGCCACGAACTCTGGCATGAAATGGCCGATGCCGGCGTATTACCCAAAGCTCTGCTGGTCTACGGGCAAATGGACGAATCGCCCGGCGTGCGCTTTCATGTCGGTTACACCGCTTTGGCGTATGCCGAGTATTTGCGCGACACGCTGGATACCGAAGTGTTGTTTTTGATGGACAATATTTTTCGCTTCGTCCAGGCCGGTAGCGAGATTTCCGGTTTACTGGGGCGGATGCCCGCCACGGTCGGCTATCAACCCACTCTACTGACCGAAGTTGCGTCGCTGGAAGAACGTATCGTCTCCACCAAATCCGGCTCCATCACCTCGGTGCAGGCTGTGTATGTGCCGGCCGATGACATGTCTGATCCGGCAGTGGCGACCATCCTTGGGCATCTGGATAGCGTGGTCATCTTATCGCGGCAACAGGCCGCCAAAGGAATATATCCGGCCATCGATCCTTTACGCTCCAGCAGCCGGATCATGGATCACCATATCCTGGGCGACCGGCACTACCAGGTGGCGCGTGCGGTCCGCGAGCATTTGTCGCGCTATCGAGAATTGGAAGATATTATCGCCATGCTCGGTATCGAAGAGCTCTCACAAGAGGATCGCCGTATCGTCGAACGGGCGCGCCGCTTGCAACGCTATCTGACTCAACCGTTTACCACCGTTGCCGACCATACCGGCATGCCGGGCGTGCGCGTGCCGCTGGCGCAAACCATCACCGACTGCGAAGCATTTATGAACGGCCAATATGACCAGCTCAGCGAAGCCGATTGCTATATGAAAGGCGCAATGTCGGCATGAACGGGTTTGCGTTAACTTTGCTGGATAGTCGTGGCGCCGAGCATTTCGATACCGTCACCCAGTTTATCGGCGCCGATGCCGACGGCAGTTTCGGGATTTTGGCGGGGCATATTCACTGTGTGGCTTTGTTGAGATACGGGCTGGCCCGTTTCTGCGATCAAGCCGATGTCTGGCATTATTTGGCCTTGCCCAGCGGTGTGCTGCGCTTTGCCGACAATCAACTGACCGTGACGACGGTGCGCTATTTTCTCGGCAAAGACCGCGATAGCATCTGCGAACGACTCGCGGCGGAAATGGCCCAGGCCGATTCCGAAGTACATACCGCACGGGCGACGTTGTCGGAAATTGAACATTCTTTGGTGCGGCGCCTAGCCGAATTGAGTAGTCGCGGATCAGCGGGAATAGTGCCATGAGTTTTCGCAACAAATTAATCGAACACACTCGTCGCGATCTGCGTCGCTTGGAAGATAAAACTCGCCGCCCGGCGACGTGGGTTGGCATGCTGTTTTATGGCGGCACATTGGGTTTACTGTTTGTAGTGCCTATCGTCGCCGGTGCGTATTTGGGACGGTGGTTGGATACATTGGCTACTGGTTATTCGGTGCGCTGGACTGTCAGTTTGATCGTGTTGGGTATTGGGGTTGGCGCTTATAATGTTTTTCGATTTTTGCAGGAAAAAAGCTGATTTTTTTCGGATTTATTCTTCACGAAAATTCGAAATGAGCGCTATTATTTATTGAAAATACACGAGGAATATTTTACGGCTCTTCGGCGTAGCAAACTTTACATCGATCAACGTTGCACTCAATAACCAGACTAAAATGAAACCACCCTTGCTGCGTTTAACTCTTCCCTTATTAGCCTTATTTTTATTAAATGCTTGCACCAGCAGTTCGCCGGTAAAGCGAGAGAAAATGGCTTCGGTCAGGCCGAATATCGTGCAACAGCGACCGTATTATCAACCCCAGCCGGCACCCTATAAACCGGCGTTTTATACAGGGACTTTCCCAAAACCGGCGGCGTTGGAGCCGGCCGTGGATTTCTGGCGAAAAACCTATGCGGTCTGGCAGCGTTCCGAAGTGGCGTTTCATGACGACCGTTATTTGGATGTCGTCTACGAGGTGATGACCTTACCAGGCTATGTCGCGGAAGGCCTGACAACTGAGCAAAAAGACATGATCAGCCAGCGCCGCGAGTATTGGAAAGCACAATTGGCGGAATTGGAAAGTAAAGTGCGTTATGGCGCGGCGTTGAATGCCAACGACCGGCAATTGATCGCCAAACTGGAAAATAACGGCAGATCGCTTAATAGCGTGTTGCCTGGACTTAGCGACAGATTGCGTTCGCAACGCGGTACTCGCGAGCGTTTTAAACGCGGCTTGGAGATCAGCGGCCGCTATGATTTGCAGTTTAGAAAAACCTTCCGCGACGCCGGTTTGCCTGAGGACTTGGCTTATCTGCCGCACGTAGAATCCTCGTTTCAACCGTCCGCCAAATCCTCCGCCGGCGCGGTCGGTATGTGGCAATTTACCAAGGCTGCCGCCAAAACCTTCATGCCCGGCGGTGATCGCGTCGATCAGCGCTACGACCCTTTCGTGTCCGCCAACGGCGCGGCCCGTTACCTGAGTTACGCTTACGGTAAGCTTGGCGACTGGCCGGCGGCGGTAACTTCATACAACCACGGCATCGGCGGGATGAAGCGTGCACAAAACCAAGTCGGCAGCGACTTCGTGCGTATCGTAGACTCTTATGACGGCCCAGCCTTCGGGTTTGCCTCTCGCAACTACTATGCGCAATTCCTGGCCGCCCGCGAAATTGCTTCCAACCCCGAGCAGTTTTTCCGGGAAGGCGTCCGCTACGAAAGTCCGTTGGCTCCCGGTCAATACTTGGCCGTTGAATAAATCAGCGCTTAAAGCTTATTCCAGCGAGGCTGTCGTAAAGGGTAGGCTAGGCTGAACGCAATGAAGCCCAACCTACATTGCTGTTCTGTTTGTTTAATTCGAGGTGCGGACATGAATAACGCCGAGTCGGCAGCCGATACTGTTTTTCAACTCGGCCCACTGCCGATCAGTAACACGGTCGTGACTACCTGGGGCGTGATTCTGGGTTTTGTGGTGTTAGTCTTGTTGCTGCGCTTCAGCCGTCAGCCATCTTCATTGCGAAATTTGCTCGAAGCCGTGGTCGTGGCGATAGAAGGCGCGATTGCCGAAGTGTTACCGGCGGCATCGGTACGGCGGGTGCTGCCGTTCGTGGCCAGCTTGTGGCTGTTTGTGTTGGTGGCTAATCTGGTGGGTTTAATTCCGGAACTGCATGCGCCCACCCGCGACTTGTCCGCTACCGCCGCCTTGGCGGTACTGGTGTTTGGGTCTACTCACTGGTTCGGGATTCGTGATCGCGGCTGGCGAAAACATTTTCGCCATTACGCCGAACCCAGTATCATCCTGTTACCGTTTCACATCATCAGCGAATTTACCCGCACCCTGGCTTTAGCAATCCGCCTATTCGGCAATATCATGAGTCTGGAAATGGCGGCCTTGCTGGTGTTGTTGATTGCCGGCTTTCTGGTGCCGGTGCCATTATTGATGCTGCATGTAATCGAAGCGGTGGTACAGGCCTATATCTTTGGTATGCTGGCGCTGATTTACATCGCCGGTGCGTTGGAACCTGCCGAATCCGATACATCCGCCATGCCCGAGGAATAGCCATGAACGACATCCATTTATTCAGCATGATTTCCACCGGCGTGGCCGGTTTGGTGATCGCCCTAGGCACGATGCTGCCGGCTCTGGCAATGGGTAAAGCCATCGCCGCCGCGCTGGAAGCCCTGGCCCGCCAGCCGGAAGCCGAGAAAACCATCACCCGAACCTTATTTATTGGTTTGGCGATGATAGAGTCTTTGGCGATTTATTGTTTGGTGGTGGCCCTGATTGTGTTGTTTAGAAATCCGCTGCTTGAATATTTTTTAAAATAACTCAACGCAGATTGCTATATGACGCTCCAATCGTTTACTTGGACTCTTTGTCCAACCATTCGGTAAATTTGTCGAAAATAAATTTACTGCCGCGCATGGAAAGATGATCGTCATCGTAAAAATAAGACATGTCATCGTGCATGCCGCCGCAAGTCGATTCATCGCATAAATATTCGTAGGCGGGAAAAATCTTAATCCGCTTATGCGTGGCGGCATTGATAGCATCGACCGCGCGTCTGTAGTTTATATTGCGTTCTTCAAAAGACTTTCTGGACACATCGCACTCGGGCAGCGCTTTGTCTGTAATACGCAGTGGGCGCTCGTCCACACAGTTTTTAGCGCTTATACCAATCTCCGGTACGTCTTCAATAAAAACCACCGCTTTGCCCAGCTTTAAAATCTCATTGATGGTTGCGACATAGCCGGAAACAAATTGATTGTAATTTTCCGTCAATACATCATCCGGGCTTTTAATAATCCGATAGAGGTTTTTAGAATCAGTATTGCCGAAGCCAAAACCTTCAATGTACATCGCGCCTCTGGTCGCAAACACCACGCGCTGAATTGACGGGAATTCCTTCAGCAGCTTTAGCACGATAGGAACGACTACCCGGCATCTTGTCGATTTTTCGGCAAATTCTTCCGTCGGATTAATGCTCACCAGATCGATGAATGGCAGGCAGCCATTGACACCGACCAATGCCAGATCGTTCGAGCCCTTGGAAATGGAGTCGTAGACAAATTGCGCGGCGTGACTATCGCCGACCACCAGCATTTTTGGGGTGGCGGTGGTAAAGCGGCACATCAAATAATTGTAACTGGCCCCCTCCAATACCGTCTTACAGCGCTCATCGACCCAGTCCTCCGGTGTGTTGTAGAGCACTGTGCCGTTTACGTCGGCATACATTTTGGTTTTAGTCTGCGCATCGGCTTTACGAAACTCCAGGCCATCCCGGGAATATGAGGCGTAACCGACATAGCCGATACCCAGCATCAGCAGCAGCAGTACCGCAGTCTTGGTTCTGCTTTGACTGCCCAAACGTATCGGTTTTTCAATCAGTATGTAGGTCAGCCAAGCCAATGCCACGGCCAGCAACACCGCAATGGCGCGAATATTCATACTGGGTACGTCGGTCTCGATGATTTGCGCAAAAGACAGCAAAGGCCAGTGCCACAAATACAATGGAAAACTGATCAAGCCGAACCAGACCGCCAGCGGGTGGGATAAGACGATGCGATTAACCCAGGCATTTGGTCCAGCCGATATGATCATGACCGCAGCCAACATCGGGATTACCGCCCATCGGCCAGGGAAATTGAGATCTTTATTGATGATGAAAAAACCGAAGGCCAGCAGCAGTATGCCCAGAATGGAAAGCGCGTTGGCCAGAGTTTTGCCGTCGGCGGCGTGAGAGTTTCGATAAACCGCGCCAGCCAGCCAGCCGTCGAGCTTGAGCTTGATAGCAGAGAACGAGTCCTTCTTGTAGAGCGTCATCCAGGCCAGCAAACTACCGCATAACAGTTCCCAAAACCGGGTTTGCGGCGAGTAAAACGTCGCGACAGGATGGGCGATGACGCCTGTGATATTCAGGCCGAAAGAGACGACGGCAATCAGAACCGTAATGGTCAACAGATTGAAGTTCCGCTCCCAGGCAAACCAAAGCAACAAGGGCCAGACGATGTAAAACTGTTCCTCAATGCCCAAGCTCCAAAGATGCAGCAAGGGTTTAGTCTCGCCGGAGTTGTCGAAATAGCCGGCCTCGCTCCACAACACAATGTTGGAAACGAATCCCGCGCCGGCGGCAATATGCTTGCTCAACTGCTTGTACTCGTCGGCAAACAGCGCGAACCAACCGAAGACGTAACAGGCGACTAACACCAGAATCAGTGCCGGGAAGATCCGCTTAACCCGGCGGGCATAAAACTCGGTGAAGCTGAAAGTACCCTTTTCCAGGTTCTGAAAAATGATGGTCGAAATCAGATAACCAGAAATCACAAAGAAGATGTCTACACCTATAAAACCGCCTTGCAAACTGCTGGGAAAGGCATGAAAGGCGATAACCGAGAGCACGGCAATGGCTCTCAAGCCGTCAATATCCGGACGATACTTTGGGTGTGACAGATGTTCTTGCAAAGAGGTCATAGGGTAAAAAAAGCTAAGTGGGTTCGGGTTTCCCGGCTTATCTGCTCTGGCCCAGGCGGTCGGGCAGGCTCTAGCCTGGAAAGGCGGGCCGTATTCTAAGCCGTAAGTATTCGAGCCTCAAGACGTGCCTAAACGGCAAACTACGCAGGCTAAATTTTCAGGCATCGAAACCATTGCGGGGTTTAAGATAGCGGAGAAACCAAAAATCGGCGGTATTTTCGGAACAACGCCGCAAGTTCATATCCAACAAAACGGGTTACCCATCCATGATGCAATTCGACTGGACAACCTTCATCCTGGAAATCCTCAACTTTCTGGTCCTGGTGTGGATACTGCAACGCTTTCTGTACCGGCCGGTACTGGCCATGCTGGATGCCCGGCAGCAGCGCATCAAAGACGAAACCGAGCAGGCCGCAAAATTGCGCAACCAAGCGGAAGCCCTGCGTCAACAATACGAACAACGATTAGCCGCTTGGAATCAAGAACAGGAGACCAGTCGCCGGCAACTAGAGGAGGAATTAGCGCAGTTGCGCAATACCGCGACAGAGAATTTGAAACAAAACCTGGCGGACGAAGAAGCTAAATTGCGCGTCCGCAACCAGACGCTGATTGCGGGAAGAGAAGCGGCTTTGGTAAGGGAAGCGGCGGGCGCTGCTTACGGGCAGGCCGCGGCTATATTGCAACGATTGGCTTCGCCGCAATTGACGCAGACTATTGTCGAGGTATTTTTGCAGGATCTGCTTAACATGCCGGATAGCGAACAAACTGCACTGCGCAAAGCGGGGGCGATGCTGATTGCCGCTTCTGCGGTCGAGGTGCTTAGCGCGCACCCCTTGAGCGAAGCCGATCAAGCGCGAGTGACGGAGGCCTTGTCGACTGCTGCTGGACAAACCTTGCAAATCACCTTCAAGGAAGACTCGGCCTTGATTGCCGGGCTGCGCGCCATAGTCGGCGAATGCCAATTGCACGCCAATCTGGCCGATGAATTGGCGTTTTTCCGGCGCCAAGCCAATCATGGTTGAGTCGGTTAAACCCTACCAATTCGGCTTGCGCTTATCCGAGCGCGGCTGTGTGGCCGGCATCGGCGATGGCATCGCCTGGATCCGCGGCTTGCCGACGGCGCGGCTGGACGAACTAATCGGTTTCGACGACGGCAGCACCGGCTTGGTGGTTCAGTTGGGCCGGGAAGTGTTGGGAGCGATTCTGTTGTCGCAAAACCGTGGCGTCACCGCCGGCATGGCGGTGCAACATATCGGCCGTAAGTTAGAAGTGGGTGTGGGCGATGCTTTATTGGGACGGGTGGTCGATCCGCTTGGCAGTCCACTGGACGGTTTACCGCCGCCGGAATTGCGCCAGTTTCGCTCATTGGAAGCTGCCGCGCCGCCCATCATCGAGCGCGATTTCGTCTCCGAACCTTTATACACCGGCTGTAAGATCGTCGATACGCTGATTCCCATCGGTAAGGGCCAGCGCCAGTTGATCATCGGCGACGACGGCATCGGCAAAAGCGCGCTGGCCCTGGATGCTGTGCTGAACCAACGCGGTCGCAACGTATTGTGCGTGATGGTGTTGATCGGCCAGCCGCGTTCTTCCGTCGCCGGTACCCTAGAAGCGCTGCGTCAGGCCGACGCGCTGGCCTATACCGTGGTGGTGGTCGCTGAGGCCAACGCTTTACCGGGTTTTCGCTATCTGGCGCCCTTTGCCGGCTGCGCGATTGCCGAGCACTGGATGCGCATGGGCCGTGACACCTTGGTGGTCTACGACGATTTGACGCGCCACGCTCAGTCCTATCGCGAGCTATCGCTGCTATTGCAACGGCCGCCAGGCCGGGAAGCCTATCCGGGCGATATTTTTTATCTGCATTCCCGGCTGCTGGAGCGCTCCACCGTGTTGTCTTCGGCCTATGGCGGCGGCAGCATGACCGCCTTGCCGATTATCGAAACCCGCCAGGGCGAGCTGTCGGCGTATATCCCCACCAACTTGATTTCGATCACCGACGGCCAGATTTATCTGGAGAGCAAGCTGTTCGCGGCGGGCATGCTGCCGGCCGTCGACATTGGCCGTTCGGTGTCGCGTATTGGCGGCAAGGCCCAGCATCCGGCCATCAAAACCGCTTCCGCGCATATCCGCTTGGATTATTTGCAGTTTTTGGAACTAGAGTTGTTCGCCCGCTTCGGCACCCGTTTGGAAGCCGGTGTCGAGGAAAAGCTGCAACGCGGCCGTTTGCTTCGGGAAATATTGAAACAGGACCGGCTGCAACCTTTGTCCGAACGCGCGCATCTGGCCTGGTTGCTGGCCTATGGCGAGGGTTTGCTGGAAAACCTCAAACCGGAACAGGCGGCCGGCGTATTGGCCGGGCTACTGGCAAAATTGCCGGATACGTTGAGTTTGGATTCGCCGAAAAAGCAATGGTTGTCAGTGTTGCGGCAACTCTTGGCGGATAAAACATGAGCCAGCGCCGGGAAGTCGAGGCGCGCTTAGCCTTGTTCGACGATTTGTCCGGCATTCTCGGCGCCATGCGCAGTTTTGCCTTGGCCGAGCTGCGGAAAGTGGGTAAGCGTGAAGCCGCGCAACAACAAGTCGTGCAGTCGCTGGAAACGGCCTTGGCCGATTTAGCCGACAGCTTGCCGGAGCCGGCTTTAAGCGCGCCCGCGAAAGACATCTGGCTGTTATTCGGTTCCGTGCGCGGCTTTTGCGGCAGCTTTAACGAAGACGTGATCCGTTACTGGCAGCAAAATGCTGATCAGCAGGGCCCTCTGATTCTGCTTGGCGAACGCCTGCACTCAATGGTTGAGGAACGCGCCGCATTGCAACGGCTGCGCGGTGCCGAAGGTGGTCTGGATGCGCCGGCAGCGATAGATAGTATTCTGGCGGCGGTGGCAGAGCTGCGCGGCGTCGAATTTGGACTGATAGCTTGTATTCGTGACGAACAAGGGGCGCGCAGCCAACGTCTTTGGCCTCTGGCGAATGTGGCCAGCCACGCCCGGCTAAACCCGCCGCTGACTTTCGCGCCGGCAGCGGAAGTGGCTCAAGGCGTTGCCGAACATTATCTGTTTCATACCTTGCTGGCCTTATTGTTACGCTCTATTCGGGTCGAAAACCACATGCGGCTGATGCAGATGGAAACCGCGTTGCGGCATCTGGAGCGAGGCGGCGAAGAATTACAACGGCAACGCAACCGGCTGCGCCAGGAAGAAATCGTCGAGGAAATCGAGTTGATGGTGGGGCGGCATGGCACCGCTGCCGGCTTATAAGCCATATTTCTTACGTTTTCGCCAAAAAGTCGCCCGGCTCATCCCTGCAAATTGCGCGGCCTGTTCCAGATTGTCCGGGTTATTTTCCAAGGCTTCGCGGATCAATTCCGCTTCGTTTTGACTTTTTGGGCGCGGTGCAAGATGCTGGTCAAGCGTTGCTGCCGGTCTAAGCGGCTCACGAAACTCGGGTGGCAAATCGCCTATGCCGAGTTCGCTGCCGCGGCCTACCGCATAGGCGTATTCGACGACATTATTCAGTTCCCGGACATTACCCGGCCAGCGGTAATCCAGCAACAGGCGCATCGCTTCCGGCGCGATGCGGTCGATATGGCGATGGCCTTGGGTGTTATGCCGGTCTATCAGGTGTTGCAGCAACAGGCTGATGTCCTGGCGACGTTCGCGTAGCGGTGGCAGAAAGATCGGCACTACCCGTAAGCGATACATCAAATCTTCTCGAAACCGCCCGGCCTTAACCTCTTCGCGCAACGATCTATGCGTGGCGGCAATAATCCGCACATCCACGCTGACCGCGCTATCGCCGCCCACTGGGGTGAAATTACGTTCCTGTATCACCCGCAGCAACTTGGCTTGCAGCTCCAGCGGCAACTCCGCTATTTCGTCCAAAAATAAAGTACCGCCGTTGGCACGTTGAAACAAGCCGGCATGATTACGCACCGCGCCGGTAAATGCGCCTTTGACGTGGCCGAACAATTCGCTTTCCAACAGGCTGGGGGTCAAGGCCGCGCAGTTGATCGCCAAAAACGGCTGATAGTGCCTAGGGCTTTCCAGGTGCAAGGCATGCGCCACCATCTCTTTACCGGTGCCGGATTCGCCGCGGATTAACACGGTGGCCTCAGTTTCGGCGACGTTGCGGATGATTTTGATGGCCTCTTTCATGGCCGGGTCGCGCGACAGAATGCCGTGAAAGCTGTCGCTGTCGTCCGGTTTTTGCTCGGGCGCTGTGTCGCTTTGCGGTTGCAGAAATTCAATCGCCCCGGCGAAGCCGCCGTTGTTGTCGTAGAAGGCGCGCGCGGTTCGATAACAATTCAGCGTCCGGCCATCCGGGCGATGTATCCGCACCTCTTGCGACTTGACGATGCCGAGTTCGGCCAGGTTGCAGGGATCGTTGCCGCTGTCGCAATTCAGCGCGGTTTTGCAAGGCTTGCCTACGGTCTCGGTTGCGTTCAGGCCGAACAATTGTTCGGCGCCTTTGCTCCACAGCAAAATGTCGCTATTGCTGTCTACGATAAAGGCTGCGCCGCTTTCGAATAAATCGGTCAACACTTCTACGACTTGATCGGCGCCGATTTGGCCGAGCCAGCGTTTGAATAGGGGGGAAGAAGATGCCATGCGTTCAAGCTCGTTTTGTTTCAGTGATGTTTCAAGTGTATCAGCATCGTTTCAATATTTCATATTGAAACGCCAAGCTTGGCCATCGCGAGGTCGCTTCATCAAACCTATCGACTTAATTCTTTAAGATAAGAAAACTAAAATAATCAGTTAAAACAAGGGTATATCTCTATTTGGCTCATGTTGCGAAGAGCTGGTTTTGTAGGCGGTGAGGATATAAATACTCCCGGTAAACTGGCACGAGTATTGATATACAGCACTTATATTCTTTTTACTTTGCGCTTAATGAGGCGGGTCATGATTTTCAGACAACTCTTCGAAAAAGAAACCTCCACCTACAGTTATTTGTTGGGATGCGAACGCAGCCGTCGTGCCTGCCTGATTGATCCGGTGGCGTCGGAGCTGCCGATTTATATCGATTTGCTGCAAAGCCTGAACCTCAAGCTGATTTACACATTCGAAACCCATGTGCACGCCGACCACATCACCGGCGCCGGTTTGTTGCGGGAAAAACTTGGCAGCAAGAGCGTGGTGCATCGGGATGCCGGCGCGCTGTGTGCCGATTTGCTGGTCACCGACGGGGTGTTATTGCAAGTGGGCGATCTGGATATTCAGGTGCGGCATACCCCCGGCCATACCGGCGGTTGCGTCAGTTATGTGATGGCTGATCGGGTGTTTACCGGCGATGCCTTGTTGATCGGCGGTAGCGGGCGCACCGATTTCCAGCAAGGCGATGCCGGCCAGCTGTATGACAGCATCACCGGCAAGTTATTCACATTACCGCCTGATACGCTGGTGTATCCGGGGCATGATTACCAGGGTAATACCGTGTCAACCATCAAACAGGAAATGGCAAAAAACACCCGCTTGGGCCAGGGGCGCACTCGCGCCGAGTTTATCGGCATCATGAGCGAGTTGAAGCTGGCGTATCCCAAGTTCATTGATCAGGCGCTGCCGGCCAATCAGTCCTGTGGGACGCCGGCCGAATAGGCGGAGTTAGCCGATGATCCTGACGCTAATCTTGGCAATCTGTATCGGCCTGCTGTTGGGCTTGTTGGGCGGCGGCGGTTCGATTTTGACGGTGCCGATGCTGGTTTACGTGCTGCATGTACCGCCCAAGACCGCGATCGTCACCTCATTTGTGGTGGTGGGTGTCTCCAGCCTGATGGCGTTGATCCCGCATGCGCGGCGCGGCCATGTCTGCTGGAAAAGCGCGCTGGTATTCGGTTTGGCCGGGATGCTCGGCGCATTCGGCGGTGGCCGCTTGGCCGGCCATTTTTCCGGGGACTGGCTCATGGTGTTTTTTGGCGCGATTACATTGTTGACGGGTCTGGCGATGATTTTCAAGAAAACGCCAAGCCAGCCGGCTGTTGAGCAGACGTTACCGATGTGTCCTTTACAAACACCGGTATTGCGATTGTTGTTCGACGGGGTTTTGGTCGGTGGGCTGACCGGCTTGGTGGGGGTCGGTGGCGGATTTTTGATTGTGCCGGCATTGACCTTGCTGGTGGGTTTGCCGATGCCGGCGGCTATCGGTACGTCGTTACTGGTTATTGTCATGAACGCTAGCGCCGGCTTGAGCGGCTACGCGAATCACGCCCAACTGGATATTCCGTTGATGGCGCTGGTGACGGTGGGTGCGGTAATGGGCAGTTTTCTGGGTGGCTGGTTATCCAACTTCATCAGCGCGACCGCGTTACGCCGCGGGTTTGGTTGGTTCGTGATACTGGTGGCGGTTTATGTATTGTTTAACGCGCTGAGCTGGCAACTATGGGCATCGTTAGAGCTGTGGCAGGATGACGAACGTGCCTGGCGACGAGGCTTGGCAGGATTGGCCGCCTTGTTGGCGCTCGGTTTGATAGGCAACCGCATTCATAGCACTACGCCGCGCAGAGAAGCGTTGCCAATGTCGCCCCGCCATCACCTTTGAATTAGGCTAGACTAATATTGACGGTTGTGTTACGCCGTTGATTCCGCCATCCGGTGCCAACCGCCTGGCGTATAACTATAAAAAATCGTTTGAGGAGGGTATATGTCTTATTCAATCAATACGTCACGTCGGCGCTTTTTTGCACAAAGTGGAGCGGGATTAATGGCGTGGGCTGCGGCGCCCGCATGGCTGAGAGCGATGGAAAACATGGCCGAGATGCCGACGATGCCGCCGCGCAAAGCCTCGGCCAATTTTCACCCGGACGTTGAATTGGACTTGATCTGCAAACCAAACGCGGTGGCTATTTTGCCCGGCCAGCCCACGCGCGTGCAGCAATATTTTGCCAAGTTGGTGAAGGGACCGGCGCAGACTTTAGCGGAAATTCCCGGCTCTTATTTGGGGCCGATACTGCGCTTCGAAAAGGGCCAAAAGATCAGAATCAATCTGCATAATCAGCTTAACGAACCGAGTATTACCCACTGGCATGGTTTGCATGTACCTGCGGAAGTGGACGGGCATCCGCTGTACACGATAGACAGCGGCCAAGTGTTTGTGTACGAATTTGAAATGCTTAATCGTGCCAGCATGAATATTTACCATCCGCATCCGCACAACACCACAGCCAAGCAGGTTTATCACGGTTTGGCGGGTGCGATTTTGGTTAACGACGAGGAAGAACGGCGCCTGGAACTGCCCGGCGGCGAATACGAAGTGCCGATCGTGATTCAGGACCGCAAGTTCGACGCGAATAATCAATTGCAATATGTGCATGCCATGCACGACAGAATGATGGGTTTTTACGGCGACCGGATTTTAGTGAACGGTCTGGCCAATTTTCAGCTCGACGTCGCCAGTCGAGCGTATCGTTTCCGCGTCCTCAACGGCTCAACGGCGCGCATCTACAAACTGGCTTGGGACGACAAATCGCCTATCACCGTCATCGGCACCGATGGCGGTTTGTTGGAAGCACCGGTCAATAAACCTTACGTGATGCTGGCCCCCGGCGAGCGTTTGGATATTTGGGCGGATTTCAGCGGGCGTAAAGTTGGCTCTCAGTTGGTGTTGCGCAGCCGTTCTTTTTCCGGCGTATTGCCGGGCATGGCCGAACGGATGATGGGCGGTGGTCAAGGCGATCATGGCCGTATGGGTGGCGGCATGGGTATGCATGCTAGCGCCATACCGGTGGGTAGCGACTATCCGATTTTTACGGTGAAAGTCACCCGGCAGCAAAGTGATAGTCCGAAATTACCTAACAGCCTGGCGAAAATTAACCATTACAGCGTAAACGACACAGCCAATCCCGGTAAACCGGTGCCCATCGCTATTTCGGAAGGGCCGATGCGCATGGTTTTAAATGGCCGGCCTTATGCTTATAACGATATTTTGCCGAGCGAGCGCATTCCCGTAAATACCGTGCAATTGCTGGAAATTTTTCATGCGCATGGCGGTGGCGGACACGGCGATAAAGCCGGTGGCGAGCACAGCAGTGCCGAGAAGGCCGATGCCGGTTCCCACAAAATGGGCGGTATGGGCATGATGGGTGGTATGCGGCATGGTGATAACAACCAGGGCGAAGGTGAGCACCGGCGCATGGGTATGATGGGCATGCGCCACGGCGGCGATAACGCAGAAGCCGGTGGGCATCAGATGGGCGGCATGGGCGGTATGAGCGGTATGGGAGGCGGAATGGGTATGATGATGTCCATGGCCCATCCGATTCATTTGCACGGCCAATATTTTCAAATCCTCAGCCGAACCATCGCCAATAACGAAAGCGCAGATTACGCCACGGTTAAAGAGGGTTTTATCGAAGGCGGCTGGAAAGACACGGTGTTGGTGATGCCGGGCGAGCGGGTCAAAATCATCAAGCCCTTCCAGGATTTTAAAGGTTTATTCATGTACCACTGCCATAACCTGGAACATGAAGATATGGGCATGATGCGCGATTTCCTGGTGGTCTAACCGGAAAGCGCCAATTGTCGGGGAGCGGGATATGACGATAATCAACAGGCATTTAACAGTCGAAGGCATGCATTGCCCTGGTTGTGAAGACACCATTCGCCTAGCGCTGGCCGATTTGCCGGGTGTG